>Ga0207089_1100_pt1 | contig 13649 bp, 15 predicted proteins | sample Alteio_BWMinHeat_49_FD_153571 | JGI IMG/M metagenome (GOLD analysis project Ga0207089, IMG submission 153571) | Enriched cells from forest soil in Barre Woods Harvard Forest LTER site, Petersham, Massachusetts, United States -... | ecosystem: Environmental > Terrestrial > Soil > Temperate forest >...
ATAACCACGGTGACAGGCGCATGCGCTTTCAAGATCCGGTCGTACAGCGGTAATCGTTTGCCATCCCGTAAAATCACATCTTGCGTGAATACCATTTTCACCTTGGCAATGACAAGCCGTTTTTCTATTTCTTCGGCGGCAAAACTATCTGGGATCGACACCACACAACACCCTGCCATAATTGCGCCCAAATAAGTGGCCACCGCATAGGGATCCATCGGCATAATAATGGCAACGCGATCCCCGGGTTGCAGTGTCTGCTTCAGGCTAGAAGCAATGCGTTGCACCAGTTGCTGGAGCTCAACATAACTCATGGTTTGCAACTCGCCTTGTTCGCTTTGATAGATAATCGCGGGCGTACTTGGATTATGGTTAAAACAACTGTTGACGATATTGAGTGTCGCATCTTTAAACCAGCGGGGTGATTCTACACCCGCCGAGATGTCCACTAATGTTGAATAGGGCGTATCAAATTTAATATTTAAACGGGTTGTGAGGGTTTGCCAAAAGTTAGCATATTCTTTGACCGACCATTGGTGCAATTGTTCATACGTGCTAAAACCTTTTTCTTGCATCAATTGTTTAATATGAGATTGTTGGATCGTTTTGGGATCGGGAAACCATGCCGGCGCTGGAATTTTATTCCACTCCGGGTACACCGTGGTATAAAGCAATTGATGAATAGCAAAAGGAAGCGTTGGCGTTGTTTGCAGCAATGTCAGTAGGTGCTGCCAACGTTGCTCGGGTGTGGCTGTTTTATCTTTATTGAGTTGCTGAACAATACGTTGCGCCAGCGGAGCTGCCATACCTAATTTTGTCAACTGAGTTTCTAATGATTCCATTCTTATCATCCGAATTTTACTTAGACAATTTTCAGATTAACATTAACGAACGATTAGGACAGCCATTTTATAATCGTAAAAGATCGAACGATTAGGACAGCCATAGAGAAGTTAGTTAATGAAAAAATTTCAAAATAAAATCGTGATGATTACCGGTGCTTCTTCTGGGATTGGGGCAGCCCTCGTGCGTGAATTTGCCCAACAAGGCGCTAAAGTGGCCATGGTGGCAAGACGTGCTGAGCGTCTTAAAACACTCGCAGATGAGATGGTGAAAGCCGGTTTGCAGGCATTTCCTTTCGTTGGCGATGTGACGAAAGAGGCCAGTTTGCGCGCAGCAGTTGCGGACATCCATCAAGCATTGGGCAATATTGATATTGTGGTGGCCAATGCGGGATTTGGTGTTGTCGGCCCTTTTACCCAATTGACGGTAGAAGATTTTCAACGTCAATTTGACACCAATGTGAACGGCGTTCTGCGAACGATTTATGCCACGCTTGAAGATCTTAAACACACCCAAGGGCAATTGGTGTTGATGGGCAGTGTGGCCAGCTATGTCAGCGCGCCAGGCGCCAGCCCTTATAGCATGAGTAAGTTTGCTGTGCGTGCTTTAGCGGAAGTGCTTTATGCTGAATTGGCGCCTTTAGGGATTAAGGTGACGCTGATTTCTCCCGGTTTTGTCAAAACCGAGATCCGCAATGTTGATAACTATGGTCAATATCAAACGGCCAGTGTGGATCCAATCCCTACGTGGGTACGCATGTCTGCCCCTTGTGCCGCAAAACAAATTGTTAAAGCGATTGCTAAACAAAAGCGGGAGAAAATCATCACGGTGCATGGAAAAATAGCAGTCATGCTAAGTTATTTGCTGCCAGGTTTGGTTCACTATGTGATGCGTAAACGACAACAACATTAGTCGTAAGGATAATACTCTTCATACCGATAGCGACCGCGTCTGATTGGGGGTGGCGCATCTTCTTCGATGATTTCTTCATAATAATACGGCTCTGCGTATTCTTCAGGGTAATATCGACGACGATTATTATTTTGCATTGCCCCGCCAAGAGCGCCAATGCCTGCACCAATTATCGCCCCGTCACCGGCATTTCCGGACAGGGCACCTAAGGCGGCTCCGCCGATGGTTCCCAATGCAGCGCCACTTAATACTCTTTGCTCAGAGGGCGTCATATCATCACAGCCTGCAAGAAAAATGAGGGGTAAAACACAGATGAGTGTAGTTGCGACTTTCATTTCAGTACTCCTAATGAAATCAAACTTTGGGCAGAAAATAACGTGTTTTATCGGAATTGTCTAGAATTTTTAATCTTTTTGGCTTTCTTATCTAAAAAGTGAGTTTGCTTTCTTTTCAATTTGTGGTATTTTTCGGGTTTGGCAAGAGGACATCCATGAGTAAATACTATAAAGCGTTGCGACTTAAAAATCTTTACGATCCCGCAAATACCCAACCTTATAAAATTAGTCGTAGCAAAATTGATCTGTTTTTAAATTGTCCCCGTTGTTTTTATTTGGATAGACGTTTAGGGGTTGGGCAGCCGCCAGGATTTCCTTTTCATCTTAATCTTGCGGTAGATACCCTGTTGAAAAAAGAATTTGATCATTATCGATTTCAACAAGAAAGACACCCTTTGCAAATCGAAAATAATATCGATGCTATTCCATTTTTGCATCCTAAATTAGAAGAGTGGCGTGATTCGCTACGTCATGGTGTCCAAGCCGCCGTTGCCCAAACCAATTTTATATTAACCGGTGGGGTAGATGATGTTTGGATCAATACCCAAACGCAAGAATTGATTATTGTGGATTATAAAGCCACGTCAAAGCAAGAAGTCATGACGCTTGAGGCAAGCTGGAAAATCAGTTATAAAAGACAAATCGAAATATATCAGTGGTTATTTCGTCAACAAGGATTTCGCGTTTCAGATCTGGCTTTTTTTGTCTATTGTAATGGCCGTACCGATTTTGATCATTTCCACAAAAAATTAGAGTTTGATATCACTTTAATTCCCTATAAAGGCAAAGCAGATTGGATCGAAAAAGCAGTGCAACAAGCTTATGCTTGCTTACAAGAAGATAATATTCCTGGTCACAGTGCAGATTGTGATTTTTGCCAATATCATTTAGCATTAGAAAAAGTAACTGAATTAAGCTAGATAAAATATCAGTTGTTTTTGTCTTGACGTTGAGAGTATTAAGCTTATAAGCTCTAGTCTTTCATTCGCCCCATTTAGGTGAGCAATGACAGATCTGATAAAACTGACGGAAATCCGTGATACTCTACTCAATTTCCAGCGAAAATTCACCGACACACCGCTTTGCGCAGATCATCAAAACCTCTTACGGATCTTGGAACGAATAGATAGGTTGCATGCTTGTCTTGCTAAAGAGGATGAGGAATTACCCACCCTTCCTTTATTAAATAGTATCAACGCAGCTCTCACGTCTTTTTATAACGCTGAAATCAATCAATATATTGCCGCGGTGGTGAAGCCAACCCTAGAGGATTGGATAGAGCGGCGAAGAGCGGGAATACAAATTTTAATAAAAAATCTTTATGCAGCGCTGTTTACTCCACAAGCGTCAGCAGTGAGTCAATCCCTCCGGGATATCATTGCTACCCAAACAGCCATATGGGAACAAGAAAGTCGAGAGGGAAAAGCGCTTACACAAGTAGAAGTATTTATTCTCCATCAAGTATGCAAGCAATTATTGGCGTTGGATTTAGTGGATAAAAAAGGGATCTATACGACGTTAGCTTTGCAAAATAATCACTATTTTCCCATCCCAAAAAAAGAAGTTTCCGATTTTAAAACACCACTTTTCACGCTCCGAAAAAGTATTATCGATCCTTTTCATGTGAGAACGCATAGTCAACCAGTTGATTTCAGTGCATTGGGTGATGAGGTTTCACGTACGGTCACTTTTCGTTTTAAACAATTAGATATTCAAACGACGCCCTCGGCGCCGACTTCGCCAACGCAACCGCCTGCAGATTTGGCAAAAATCCGCCGTGTACACTCTGCCAGAACGCAGGAAGAAGAGGAAAGATTAAAATTCAATGCTGGCAATATGCCTGGAAAAAACGTTCCCTGAGGTTTACCTATAATATGATATAGTTATTAGTATGTTTTCTAACATTTTTAACTATATCGAAGTAGGTCATGGCAAAAACGGGTATTTCTGGCAATATTCCTATTGATTTTGATGACTCGAAAGAATGTAAAACCACGGGTTATCATAACAATTGCGGCCCAGCTTGTTTAACACATTTTTTTGCCGCTAAATTACAAAGTGGTGAAATACAACAAAAATTTTCCAATGATCCGCAATATCAACTGATATTAAGGACTTTTCAAGAATATTATAAATTACCCACATTGCCTACTTGGGACGATATTCAACAATTGTTTGCAAGCTATCCTGTTCCCACTGACAGAGAAGCCATCTTTGGCCCGGTGTTACGTCTAGCCATTGCTAAAACAATGCAAGAAGAACCAGATTTGTGGTGGGCAGAAGGATCCGCTGCATTATCAGATTATTTATCTCGTGGTAGGGTAGACGATATTGCCCTTCCGATTTTTCGTACCAACCGGGAAAAATTTGAAGAATTGGCAATAAAAAATATAAGTGCTTTATTTGAAAAATCTCATGAGCCATTTACTTCAGAAGAAACATTGCTTGCTGCACAGCAATTGGTTACAAAAAAAATTGATGATCCCTCCGAAGCGCAAATAGCAGAACAAATACAACTCCAAAGAAAAAATGCTATTTTAGATAAACTGGTGGAAGAAGGCAGACAATATTGGATCCAAGAAGACGGTGGCTGTCAACGTTACACACGCTATTTGAGTGATCAAATGAATGATGTCATGATTTCTGCTGATCAACTTAGTGTTTTTTGTAAAGCATTAAGTATTGGTTTAGAAGTTTATACGCCTGATTCGATTGCGCATGCAACAGAACATACGCATGGGGCACAAAATTTGCCGGAACCGGGTTATACCTGGTTATTTCGCGTAAAAAATGGCGGAGCGCATTGGGAATTTGAACATCCGGATCCCGATTACTCGGTCGTAGAGCATAATCAACATTATCCATTGGAATATGTTGATGAAATTTTTTATGCGAATAAAAGTCTCAGTGGAGAATTTGGAATATATGGTGAGCCACAATATCGGGTTGGGGAAAGTCGCATTCAAGATGTAATCCGACAAAACATGAACCAAATCGCTGAAGCGAAAATTGCAGCGCAACTGCAAGTGCCAGAAACAATGTCTGCTCCGATCCCCATGCCTTTAACTACGGCATTACCGCCGCATGCTAAAGTGGCAGACAAACCAGGATTATTGTCGAGATTATGGAATGGTACCAAAGATACTTGGCGAGCGTTTATTAACTTATTTAAAAAAACAGCGCCGCCATCGACAGAAAAACCTCTCGAACAACAACACCCTGACGAACGCAAAACCGTTACTGATGCAGATGATAATTTGAAGCAACGCCCTAAATCGGTAACTTTTCGCTACAAACAAGAACAAATGACAATAAATGTGCCCCCAACCTCTAAACCTGCCGAGGGCATTATCGCCAGGATCAAAAAACGTTTTTTTAGTCCTTAGATTCGTAATAAAGATGAAATTTGAATGTTGGATCAACACCATTTTGCAGCATATTATTGCCAATAGTGAATAATGTTGTTTGCTCGTCCGTCAACTCAGTTGCATTTTGTGCGTTGACAATATAGGGCAGCAATTGGGAAAGTGGTATTTCAGTTGAGATAAAAATTCTTGAATATTCTTTCGTGCCGGCGGCAACTTGATCTAATTCATGAGTTGTCATTGTTCGCATAAAAACTCCTACTTATAATTTTAAAATGACAAGGGAGATTTGAAATATACGGATAATGGATCATGAAATCAATATTGAAAGAGCCTAAAGGAATAAATGAGTAAGGTGCGCGACTACTCGGTCAATAGCGCCATAAGGATTGTTTTTTCTTGCCATTTGTCGCAAAAAACAGTCTCCCTGACTGATTTTTGCTAAAGCGAACATCCTTGTTCGCTTTCCAAATGACTCTAAAAAACAATCCATTATGGCGTTTATCGAATATTTATTACTGCCTCAATTTCAATAAACTGCCTTTTTTTACCGAAGGCCAATTTCTTAGCCCAGGTGGTTGGCAAGTTTTTCAATTGATCTTGGGACAAAATTTTCCATCGAATGTTAAATCCTGCTTCCAAGTAAGCACTTCGAAAAGTGGTATTCAAATACTCTGGTGTGAGTATTGGCAAACCCGCTGCTTGAATCATGTTTGGCTCGTTTTGTAGATCGTAACCAAAAATAATTTTCAAAGTGGCTTGGGGTTGACACAAACCTGCCACGGCTTTTAACAAAGACAATTCAGGTATGGCCACGGCTTTTAATAAAGAACCCCACGGTAATAAAATCGTCACGTGAGATGCAAGACCCATCAATTCTTCAGGTAAAGCTTCAATACCCGCGTGAACGTACATCACGTTATCCAAACCACCCTTTTTAGGGTTACGATGAGATTTTTGTGAGTATTCACACAAGTTTTCTGCGTTACTGTCGATACCGATGAAAAATTGGTTAGGACATTCACGGGCTTGTTTATAGACGTAAGCACCGTCACCGGTACCTAAGTCGACGACAACCCCCTGATAGCGTCAAACCTTCTCTAACAGTTATTTGCGGTCAACGAATTTCCGCTTTCTACCAACGATAATAAACATAGCTTTCCCCTTATTAGATTAAAAAAAGAGACAAAACAGTATAACAATGCCAAGGAGTTAAGGGAATGTTATTCATAAGCGCTTGTCGGCTTTTCATCGAGTTTGCTATGATGTGACGATTATCAACTTTAAGAGAAAAACCATGAGAATATTAGAAATGATAGAAGTTGAGCGGGTTTCTGGGGGAGCAGCCGGCGCAAAATGGGTGAGTCTTCTCGCTTTGGGGTTGAATGCTTATCTGCTTTATTGGATTGCCAGTAATTATCATGCAAAACCTAAGCCTCAGGAAGATATGTGTTCTCTCATGCCACCGCAAAATGTCACCTTACCGGTGTCAGATCCTGTTCCTGTCACAACACCTGTGCTCTTACCTGAAAGTGTGCCTTATGCAACCGCGCAAAATATTTGAACTTGTTTTAACCACCGGCATCATGGCATTGATTATGTCGATGACCATGTTAACGGTGAATTTCGGGTTTAATGAGGAGATGTTTAAAGTCTGGTGGCGGCTTTACCCGATTGCCTGGGCGGTGGCTATTCCCGCGATATTGGTAACCAGAAAATGCGTTCAATACGTGATGCAGTGGTTTTAGGGAATGGTTGTAGTTTTTAGATCCGGGGACGCGGCGGTGTGGGCGTGGGCGTAGAATCGAGCAAACCATGCCGTCTTAAGAAATCGTCCACTTCATCACTTTCCGGCGCAAGTCCTAATAAACGATAAATAATCAGTTTTTCTAAGGGCGTTGGCTGGTTTTTCGGTGCTTTATCATTATCAGCGGATCCTTCCTCTTTCTTAGCGATTGCTTTTACAGCGGCAACAGCAGGCGCTTTTTCTACGGCAATTGCCACGGTATGCTTTGCGTCATGATGGGTGGTTTTGGCCGGATAATCGATGCCGTGACGTCTTAAAAATGCACCCACTTCATCATCTGATTCCAGTCTTTTGTTTGCTTTGCGAGCTTCGATAAGTACTTGAATGGGAATAATGTTAGAGCCATGCAAAATAGGTTCATAATGACCTGTATTGAGACTTTTTGCTCTCAGGTATTGCCTTAATGAGCCTTCAACGAGATCGCCTTGTCCACGCAATTCATTCTCAATCAAATCTTGTAATTTTACAAAGATAGAATTGAGATAATAATTGCCCTTCAACTTCATCAGCGTTTGGCGATAAAGTGCTTGATAGTAAGGGGTTAGAGCGGCAACTGTCATTGGTTTTAACCTGAGTTAACAAATGTTAGACAGCAGTATAACCGAATAATATTGATAAGAACAAGGGGAAAAATGCATTAATTTTTTTGTAAATACACGTAAACTAGCGAGGAACAGCTTCCAGAATGGCGGCAACCCCCATACCCCCTCCCGTGCAAATCGAAATCAACCCGCGACCCCGGCCATTTTCATGTAATATTTTGGCGAGCGAGGCGACGATTCTGGCCCCCGTGGCAGCAAAGGGGTGGCCTAAAGCCACACTGCCCCCTTTAACATTTAATTTGGATCGGTCAATCGTGCCCAAAGGCTTATCACGGTTTAAGACACGTTGACAGTATTCCTGACTTTCCCAGGCTTTTAATGTGGACAGCACTTGCCCCGCAAACGCTTCATGGATTTCATAAAAATCAAAGTCCTGTAAGGTTAAATGATTTCGCTTGAGCAATTCGCTAACGGCGATGGTAGGTGCCATGAGTAAACCTTCACCTTCGACAAAATCCACAGCACTGACTTGTGCATCCACAAAACGTGCTAATAAGGGATAACCTGCTTGCTGTGCGAGCTCTTTGCTCACTAAAAATACCGCGGCTGCGCCATCAGTAAGGGGGCTTGAATTGCCTGCGGTTAAAGTGCCTTTGCCAGAAAAATCAAACGCCGGTTTTAAACGCGCTAATTTTTCCAGGGTAGTATCACTGCGCACTAAGGTATCTTGCTTTAATCCTTGATATTCAAATACTAAATCGTTGTAAAATCCCTCGAAGTAGGCTTTAGCGCTATGGAGATGACTTTGTAATGCCAACTCGTCTTGCACTTGTTGCGAAATTTGCCATTCTTTCACCATTTTTTCGCAATGTTCTCCCATCGAAAGGTGCGTGCGTGGCTCGACAACGGCGGGCAATTGAGGTTTAAAATCCGCAAATTTCAGTGAGGCTACAATTTTTAATTTTGACCAGAATTTTTTTTGCTGATGTAGATCTAATAATTTCAGAGCTAACGATCGTTGTAGCATCATCGGTAAATCGCTGTTGGTATCTACTCCCCCTGCGATACCACAATCGATTTGCTCATTGGCGATTTTTAAGGCGATTTGCAAAGTGGTTTCAAGACTCGTACCACACGCGCGTTGTAAAGTAAAAGCGGGGGTATGTGGATCGAGGGTTGTGCCTAACACACATTCTCTGGCTAAATTCCAATTCACCGAACTATTCATAATTGCGCCAAGTCCCACATCACCGACAATTTTGCCTGTCAATTGCATTTTATTAACTAACGCTTGGAGTGCCGCCGTCATGAGCGTTTGTGTGCTTAAATGCTTGTAATGCGTCATGGACTTGACAAAAGGGATCCTGGCGCCGCCTGCAATATAGACCGGCCGAGTTTGCATGGGAGTTCCTCTAAAACAGTCTTCTTATTATATAAAGATAACAAAATATTATTTTTTCTTCCGACTTAGTGTATATGCAATTATTTATTGCTACAATGGACATATCTAAGTTGTCCTTACTAACGTAAGGCGTTAAACTCCCAGTTTCAGTATTTTACCGCCGCGAATGTTAGGATAGTAAAGATATGCAATACACTGTAAGCACCGATCGTGAATTAGAAGAAATTTTACAACGCTCAACTGAATCACTTATCGTCAAAGATGCATTACAACAAGAACAACATTATTACCAACAGGTAAGTGCTGATCAGAATTTTCTATTGCAACAAAATCATGATCTTTTTTCGCATCAAACACTTGAATTACCGGCGCTAAAAACCAAAGTATTAGCAAAAATTGATCAAGATTTATCTTATGTGCAGCAATTAAACCAGGCGCTGGCGGTAGGTTTTGAACCCGGGGAAGGAGATCTTACCTGGGCTTTGAAAACCAATAAAATGGAAAATATTTTAACTGAAGCGAAAAATTTATTGACGCAGGATGACACCTTCAATGCCATTGCGCAAGGTCAACTTCCTTCTGGCGTCGATAACGTGCCGCCCCATCCGGTCATACTCGGAGATCTCACAAGTATTTATGGTAATAGTAAAGTCACCTATTTAAGCACTGCGATTTTGGAAGTTAATTTAAGTTTGCATGAGGGCAATTTTCAGGTTCAAGATATTGTGTCGCCTGATGATGCACTGAACTGGATCGATCAATCGGCGATGACGCATGTAACACCCATCCCCAGTGAAATTCATCCCAATCAAATTGCCAGTGATTTTACAGATCAATTTAGTTTTTATTTTTCAGATGATTTGACACCACAAGGATTCGCTTTTGTTCACAGTGGTTATGCTTTTGGTGGACAACGATTGGAAGATCGTTATGCCGATGGTAAAGCCTTAGGACCAGAAGATTGTTCTTCTTGGATTGCAAAATTAGCACAGGCTGAAACTGAATTTTCAACCATCGATCAACTCTATACTTATCGTATGGGCTTACCAGAAGAGAGCCGCGGTTTTATTGATCCCGATTGGCACAGCACTCAATATGCAAAAACACAGAACGTGCTTTCTCCCGTGGTTGTGAAGGATGTCAACGATATTCATCCTGGCCAGGTTTTTGCTTTTAGAGATTTTGATAGCGCAGATCATCTCAATTCCTCTGGGGTTTCCGGTCATACCGCTTTGGTGTTAGGGATGCGTGAGAATGGCAACGTGGTGACTTTGGGATATGCGCGCGGGATGCCACAGTTCGAGGGTTTTGGTATAAAAGAATTTTATTGGAATTCGACCGACACGCGGGAAACGATGTTTTTTGATATTAAATCAAAACCGTTATTGTTAGAAGATGTATTATGTCATGAATCATCGGTGCCAGGGTTGGATAGTGCTTCGATGACAACGGCCGTTCAGTTAAATACAGATAATACGCTGGTTGCAGCCACGTTGGTTGCGCCAGCAGTGCCTGAGATGGTGATTGAGCCAAACGCAACCGCATTCGTTTAAAATCGGGATTATTCGTTATCCCAAATATCGATGTCACTGTAGTAATAATAATGACCATCGTGGGTCATAAAAACAGTGTATCCCGTATTTTCATCAACGACATAATGATAGGGGTAATCAAAATATTCCACGCCATGAAATGGCATGATGTAATCATCCGCATAGTAAGGCCAATGCAAAGAGCCTCTACCACCTTGATAGCTTCCATGCAACCCACCACCATTGTGGCCACCATTACCACTTGATCCATGATCAGCTATGGCAAAACCTAGGCCTGACCACAGGACACATAACCCGATTATCATTGCTTTCATAATACCCTCCGCCTTCAATGTTTTATGTCAGACAGTGTCAAAAGCGTAAAGGTTCTATCCATTGTTGATTAATGAATATCAATGATAATATTCACTGGCATTAATTTAAGTGCTGCCAGAGGGAAATATGATTGCACAAAAACGTAAACGCGAACAAGAAAGTGATGCTGTTTTGCCATCGGCCAAACGTGGAAAAACGTGGTGGTTAGCGCTTTGGGAATGGTTAACGTCGCCGCCAATCCCTGTTCCTTTACCGCGAATTGAGCCGCAAAATATTTTAGATGAGATCTATTGGGCACATGGCACAACGAGTGCAACGTTAGCGTTATTTCAATTCACCGGAAATTTTTTATATGCCATGAACCATCAGCCTTTTATTCAAGAGGGTGCGGTGCCTTTTGTGGGTGCATTCGATCGTGGATTATCGTTAAGTGGTGTTAATCAATGGGGGATTTCAGGACAAGCGCGCGCGCAAGATCCACGGTTTGTTTATGCTTGGGAATATGCCACGCATAAAAATCGCACGGATAAATCGGTTCTTGATAACATCACCTGCAAATTAAAAGAAACGTTACAGAAAATTTTAACCGATGTTGCTACTAATCCTGTGCCTGCCATTGCAGCGATAGAATTATTGCTTGTCAACATTCAACGGTTTAAAATGTGGGACAGAGAAGCTTTTACACAATTTTTAAAACAAAAAGATCCGCAATGGCATAAAACCTATCATGCTTTGATCCAAAAAGTTGCGCGCCATTGTCAATTTAGTTTTTCATTAATTTCTTCTAGAATGATATTATTAACTAAAATATTCCAAATCTCGGCATTTGACAGTTTAAAACGCGATATTCTAGATAATTTGCAGCTACCTGATGAGCATTATTTACCGCTGATTATTCCGAATCAGTTGCATCCCACCACGCTTGAACCTGAAGAGAAATTGGTATTAGCCATATATAGTGCGCTCAGGAAAGCGCGGTTTTTGTTACATCCTTTATCGCGTCCGTATACTTCTCGTGTGTTATACGAAAGTATCCTGCAAGTAGTGCATAAATCGCGTGTGGACGCTTCTTTTATTGGCGGCGACATTGTTTGTTTTGAATCGCATCATTTTGATGCTGGGATCGTTGTGATTATCATTCGACATTTGATTGATAGTGGTCAATTACCAGAATTTAATCGTTATCAGCGCGAAACTTCATTTTCTGTTGCGCAAATTCAAACGACCATTGCGCAAATGCAACAGCGCTTTGAAAACCATGTCAATCGGTTTAAAGGCGTGATTCAGCAATTGCATAAAGCATGTGCGTTTGATTTAAATCAAACGCAGCGGGATTTGATTCGTGATAATATCCCTTTGTTGTTTAGTTCAAAACAGCAGCGCCCAGAAATGAAACCGCAAGGTAGAGAAGTATTGTGGGAAAAAGATAAACTGCAATTAGGTACTGATTTGGAAGTGCTCGTCACCGATACACCTGAGCATCAAAAAACGATTCGAGATTTTGTGGAAAACACATTACAGATCAAAACGGTAAAAGTAGGATTATATTTGCCACGAGCTTAAAAAGCTCGTGGCATGAATATTAAAGAACGAATTGTAAACTCAGTCCTAAAGGAAAGGCAGGATAGTAAACAGGCGCAGGATAATAAACTCTGCGCGAAGGATAATAGTAGCGTCTGACCACTCTGGGTTCATCATCGTAGTAATAGCGACGATAAACTCTGCGTTCTGGGTAGTCACGATATCTTGGCGCATCATCATATTCGCGATGATAACGGTATCTGCCGGAGTCACGATAATACTCGCGTTGTACTATACGAGATTCGTTTGCGCTACGGCCGCGTTGAGGATAATACTCACGTTTCACGACGCGAGGTTCGTTTGCGCTATGACCGCGTTGACGATAATACTCACGTTTCACGACGCGGGGTTCGTTTGAATCATGATGGCGGTGACGTGGTCCGACACGATGCTTATGGGGTACGGCATGTTTATGAGGTGCGGCATGCGGATGCTTTGCTGCTGGTGCTGCCTCATCTGTCGCAGGTTGTGCAGCACTTGCACATAACGGAAGACAAATCATTAATCCCATGAAAAAGGCTTTCATACTTACGCCCCTTTTGTTAATTTCGGTGTGAATATCATATAGATTCATTATTAAAAAGCAAATAGGGTGAAATAAAAAATGCATTCATGGAGAGGTGTAAATACACGCTGTCACTAAAAAATAGTCAGATAACTGCGATTGTTTGTTTCTTTTGCGTGTTAACTTAGTGTGATAATCTGGGGTTTTTTGGGGATATCTCGATGCCAAATAAATTATTAACCGTATGTCATAGTGCAGGTGATGTTAAATATATGCTGCTTACCGCAAAAGCAGCTGCGACGCGTGAAATTGAGACGACAATTTTAGTTGTCGGGAAGGTTGCCAAAGAACAAGCAGAAAAAGAAAGTTTAACTTTTGATGAAATGCAAAAAAAACGCATTAAAATTGTCGATTTAGATCATGATCTCCCAAAAACCAAACCCGTTGCTAATAATGCTATCCAAATTTTACCGGATGAGATTGCCACAG
>Ga0207089_1102_pt1 | contig 13336 bp, 13 predicted proteins | sample Alteio_BWMinHeat_49_FD_153571 | JGI IMG/M metagenome (GOLD analysis project Ga0207089, IMG submission 153571) | Enriched cells from forest soil in Barre Woods Harvard Forest LTER site, Petersham, Massachusetts, United States -... | ecosystem: Environmental > Terrestrial > Soil > Temperate forest >...
TTATTATAGGTTGAATTATTATTTTTATTGGTTTTTAATATTTCTAAATTTTTGTTGTGCTCATCTTTGAAATTCATAAATTCAAGTAACTTAGCATCTGTCTTCACCTGATTTACAACTTCATCAATTTCACCTTGAGGCGCTTTACTACTACTGTCAAAAATCTTACTGAGTAGCCTTTTAATAAAAGGCTCAACAAGATCATGGCATTTTACTGAAGGATCAGTATTATCCATCATAAGTAAAGTCAACTCATTAAGGATAATATTATGTGGTTTTCCGTTTATCATTACCACAAAAGGCTCATCAAACTTTATTGCATTTAATGCAGTAATTAATTCTAAATTCCTTTTTTCAAGAATCAATTCCTGTTTCTGCAATAAATCTAAATACAAATCAATTTTAGCTAAAATAACCGGAATATCATTTAACTTTTCACTGATTATATTTTTCTTATCACTTAATTGCATCAAAATCTCTTCTCGATGCTTTTTTGTATCTAACTCTAGCTGATGTAATATATTTTCTACCCATACTTTATAATCATGATTGTATTTACTGTATTGCTCTTCATCCTCTATCTTTCGTTCCTGCTCTATTTCGATCATATTTATCATGATGTATTCTTCAACTTTACGATAGATTTCAGTATGAAGTTGTATGTCTGCTTCCATTTTCCTTATTAACTTGCTAGTTTCAGTAGAATAAGCAGGATTTAAATATGCTAATTCAATTTCTTCTTTAATTGTAAGAATTCTTTTAAGACTTGAGATGTTTTCGCTGACTTGCATCATCAGGTACTCTCCCAAATATTCAAGAAAATATATTTAACGGTACATGTGATTATTATAAAACTTATTTAGAAAGATTTTTTTATATAAAAGAAAGTTGGGCTAAAATGCCTTTGTAACTTATTCATTGAACTGATTAATTCCTAAATTATAAATATTATTATGGTTGTTTCATTGTGCATTTTTTAGCTAAAATAATAGCGATTTATTTAACCTATACTAGCGCAAAATCATGTATTAATATTGTTAATCATGCACTTATACAGCTATGCTAGTATTCAAAATAACGGCTAGATTGTATTTAGGAGAAAAACTATTTACAATTCTGCCTTCATCAAGCACTTTCCTATTTAAATAAAATCATTTAGTTAGAAGGAATTATTTATGTTTAGAAAATCAAAAACCACTAATATCAATAATGATAGTAGTAATAAAAATAAGAGTAGCGATAAGAGTAAAGACAAGAATGTAAAATCTTCTACCGTTGATACAACAACAAGACCAACTCAGTCACAAGCTTCTATAATTACATCACTCCAAGAAAAAAAATCTGGCGCTTTAAATGTGCCAAACTATCTAGTTGATGTTAAAAATATTTTAAACTCTTTATCTGGTTTGCAATTAATAAATCCAAAAGATATGTCTCAATCCAATATTATGCGACAAAATGTAGACGATTATATTAATAATATAAATGCTTACTACGAATTTTTCGATTACTATCAAACTTCTTTAGATCAAAGTAACAAAGAACTTTTGGATAGAAATAAAATATTAATGAAGGAATTAAATGCCATGCATTTTGATAAACCTTTTAGACTTCATATTTCTACATTACCAAAAAAATCCTTAAGTAAGAATAACATTAACATTAAAAGCAAAAACAGCAGCACCAATAATATTAATTCTCTAAATAATAATAAAATTTCATCCATCATTGAGAAAGATCAAGGTGTAACTTTTTCTAACATTGAAGTCAAATTAATTGAATTATTTCAAAAAATTACATTAGTGACAGCGGAAGATAATAAATCTAATTCTTATATCTTATCATTACAAAAGTGCATTGAATCTCTAATAGCAACCATAAAAGGGAATACTAGTGGAATTACATTGATTGCTGAAATGTATTCAATATACGCAGATATTTTATCAACATCTGAAGCAGTGGATGCAGCCATAATACAATTACTTGAATTCATGAAAGATAAAAGTCCAAAAGATCTCGGTACTACTTTCTACATTGAATTTTCAACACAGCTTAATACAATCAACAATTGCCTAGATCAATTGAAAAAGTATAGGGCAAGTATAACTGATGAAATGAATTCTATAATCAAACTCTTTCAGCCTTCCATTATAGATTTAAAAAATCAAGTGGAATTGAATAAAGTACAGCTGGAAACTTTGAAAAATGTTTCTACAAGTTATACTTATAAAGAAGTGTTTGGCATTATGAAATCTTCACACCTTATTTTATCTGCTTTAGTTGGAACAGCTGAAATAATGTATAGAGATATCCTTAAACACCCTCGTTTTGATTTAGATAAGGATATTAAAGTTTTTGAGGAAAAATTAAATATTCCAAATCAAAAATTACAAGCTATATTAAGAGTTCATGCGAGAAAAACACAAGGCTTCCATTCTCCAGTTTCTAATTTAACAGTTAATTCTGATATTAGTTTGAAACCTCAAAAACAAATCACTTCCTCGCCAGCTATTAAAGTTTCAATTTAGTTAATTGTCATTGATTATAAATTTATAAAAAAACCCGTAAAAAATATTACGGGTTTTTTATTTTTTATGTTAAATATTCCGTGAAATTTATACTAGTTATTCTATAATCGTTTTTTATCAATCCTTTTTACTTCGATGAAGCTTTTTTATATTTATCTTCCTTAACGTACGATAGTAATAGCACAGTGAGCATAAATTATTACTTGCTTTGCAACTTAACTGTATGGTTGGCGTTGAAAAATATTATTCTGTTCGCCATAAAAGATAAAATGGTTTATTAAAAAATAGTCTCTTCGGAAGTATTCGAAAGTCCCAGCAGGTCTCTATAAACCAGATTGACTCAAACACCCCACCACAACGCCACTCACATACGTCCCCTTACCGATCTCTGCAATCGGATACTGCGGATTCAGCGGCTTCAAATATCGAACCCCACCATCTTGCACATATTGCTTAAACGTCGCCTCTTTGGCGCGTGGTAATAATGCAATAACATAATCACCATGCTCAGCATCTTTTTCCGGATCAACAATTATAATCTCACCTTCGTAAAAACTTTTGCTGTGAGCATGCGGTGCTGTCATGCTGTCACCTTTGATACGGAGGGCATACCATCGTGGCTTGTCGGTGTAAAAGTGCGTTAACCATTCCTTTATTTCTTCGTGTTTTATTTTCGATACATCAAGAAATTCTGCTGCCTGACTAAATGAGAGTATAGGAATGGGATGTTGCTTAGGTGCAGGTTTTTCCTGCTTTTCAGCTATTTTTTTAGGCGCGGAAATGGACTCCTTGCCAACGCCAAATTGCAGCCATGCTGGGTCAACTTTTAATATTTGCGCCAGTTTTTGAAATTGCTTGAGTGGTGGTATACGTCGCCCTCCAAGGTAATGTGTGACAGCTCCGCGCGTTAATCCCATTTTATTGGCAAGCTCTTCCTGCGTCATTTCCATTTCTTTCATGCGTGTTTTGATGCGTGTTTCCCAAGTGTTCATGCCTATCTCTCTTTGCTGAATTTTATAAATGATACCAGTAGTATCAGTTAATCACAATATAAACTATGAGTATCTTTTTACTATTGACAAGATATGTACTTATAGTAACATCAAATAATTACCTCACGATGGATGAATGAGATGACACTGGGTAAATATGTTAAAGCTTTTCCTCTTTCACAACGTTTTAGCGTAAGAGTTTGGATAGCCAATCAATTAGGTGTTTCAGAGTCGTACGTGCGCAGTATGTGCAATGGCATGAAAAAAACCCCAGCGAAATATGCAATCAAAATAGAAAAATTAACAGACGGTATCGTACCAAGATATGTTACTGCACCCGATATATATCCCGCTGATGAATATTCGTTACATAAATTTGATAAATAAAAGGAATGATCGAGTGAGACTGTATGGTTCTATTCAAACAAAATTCTGGATTCATTCTGATATGCAAAATGCGTCAGATCAGGCAAAGTTATTGGCCGTTTATTTGCTGAGTTCAATGCATACAAACATGCTGGGGTGTTTTCGTATACCAGTCGCTTATGTATCAGATGACTTAAAATGGAGTATTGATAAAGTCAATCATGCGTTAGATGAATTATCACGTATTCATTTTTTATCATGGGATGCTGATAGTAGTTATGTTTTTATTCATCAATTTTTAAAATACAATCCTGTTGAAAATCCAAATCAAGGTAAAAGTCTTGCAAAACTGTTTGATGAAGTTCCAGATAAGCTAAATTGTAATACTTTATTAATAAATTCACTTCTTGAGCAAAGTGAATGTTTGCCTAAAGCGTTTTTAAACCGTTTACAAACCCTTTCTGAACCGTTTTTAAACCAGAATCAGAAACAGTATCAGTATCAGGAACAGAAACAGGATGTTATGTCGGGCAAGCCCGACGACTCACAGCCAAAAGATTCTTTTTTTGAAAAATCAAAAACAAACACAAAGCAAGATCAGGATGAATTTAAATCACAAGCAATGGAAGTATTGAATTTCTTAAATGAAAAAACAGGCAGGGGATATCGTCCCAGTGCCATCAATCTGAATTTTATTATGACGTGTCTCAAATCAGGTGCGACTGTAGGCCAGTGTTTTCAGGTAATTGCCAAAAAATTCAGAGAGTGGCATGAGGATGAGGAAATGAAAGTGTATTTGCGGCCTGAAACATTGTTTAACGAAAAAAAATTTGAATCTTATTTAGGTGAAGTCACTGTCACCAAGATAAACGAGAGCATGCAATGAGCAAAGGTGAGCGATGCAGGGAATGTCAGCAATGGATTGCTGCTAGCGATTTGAAATGTTCATGCGGTTTTATACCAGCACGAGTGAATGAATGTGTTCAAGCGGATCATAATTGCTGTTATCAACTGCAAGGCCAGCGTTGTAAATTGCCGGGCAGCATTAGCCATTCCACACATGTAAATGGAACATGGTATTGCTCTGGTCATTATCGTTCGCTAGGCAATCCCAAAGAAGGGGAGGAATGGTTTCATTACGTAGAGCAACACTTTGATGAAATCATGGATCAACTGACGGACTGGCGCAGAAAATTACATCAAGACAATCAATCAATCATCATAAGGAGAAAAACCAATGAATAAATCACACTATCTTAAAATGGCATCTACTGCTTTTTTGCTTTATCCCGGAATGGTATTAGCAAGTGGTGAAACGCCTGTGAGTCAAGGTCTGTATTACATTACGAATGCTATGTACGGTGCTACGGGTATCGCGGTTTCAACCATTGCCGTCATGATTGTCGGCATGCTTTGTCTCACCCATTTTCTTAAGTGGACGGTATTAGGTTATACCATTATGGGTATTTCAATCATCTTTGGTGCTGGATCTATTGTGAATGGCATTACTTCACTGGTTAGCAATTTTTAAGTGTGAGAGGCATGCCATGAATAAAGATGTCTATCAAACAGAAATCGATAATCTTGCTATTGGACTTACGCGTTCTCCCATGTTTATGGGTGTGAATGTCCGATTATTTTTTACGAATCTGGTTGTTTGCACATTGATTTGTATTGACGCACATACATTTTTTGGCGTGCCTTTATTTATTTTTCTACATTTAATCATTGTAAAACTATCACATAAGGAACCTAATTTTATATTTATTTATATGAAATCACTCGTTAACACACCGCCAGTTTTAAATCGCTGGTATTGGGGTAACACGAATAGTTATGAGCCATGGTGATTGAATGAAGATGAATCGACTGATTTCAAATAGAATAGTGCGTGCAGAAGAAGTTGCATCCAAACATATTAATATTTTGACGCATTACGATGATGAAACATTACTCGATAAAAGCGGCAAGTTAATCAAGATTATAAAACTCACCGGTTTAAATTTTGTTACTAAAGATGAGCAATCTTTAGATGCGTATAAAATTCGCAGGAATAATTTATTCAAGGGAATATCATCGGAATTTGCACTGTATTTTTGGGAGATTAAACGAAAGGTAAATGATTATCCAGAAGGTGATTTTGCTGATGGTTATGCAAAAGACGTCAATGGAAGATACCAGTATAAAATACAATCAGAAAAAATGTTCCACAAGGAACTTTATCTTGCGATCATTACTAAACATCCAGAAGGTTTAATCAATAAAAGTTTTTCATTCTTTCAACGTTTTAATGTGTGGTTAGATAAATCAGCCAAACAAGATTATTTAATGAAGCGCCATAAAGAATTATGTGACGTTGCGCGAAATGTCGTCAGTTCACTTTCTGATTATCAGTGTAAGCTATTATCGGTTTATGAAAAATCAGGCGTGAGATTTTCTGAGCCCCTTGAATTTCTGTCTCAACTCATTAATTTTAATGCTTGCAGTATCCCGCTTGAAATTAATGATGCGTCAAAGGTCTTGCCAATAAAACGATTATTTATTAATCATAGGGCTGGAACCATTGAAATGCGCGCAGCAGATCATGCCAGAAAATTTGCAGCCGTTTTATCCATCAAGGCATATTCACCCATGACGTATCAAGGCATGCTGGATGAATTAAACAATTTACGTTGTGAATATGTGTTAACACAATCATTTCGTTTTTATGATAGACAAGTTGCAAAAGTTAAATTGCGTGATCAGCAAAATGAAATGATGCAATCAAAAGAAGAATCCATCACGCAAACAGAAGAAATAGATGATGCATTTGATGATGCTGCAAGTGGTGAATCAGGTTATGGCATTCATCATTTTACGCTCGTTTGTTATGCAGATAGTCAGGATGAATTAAACAAACACGTTGGTGAAATTGTCTCGCATTTTGCGGATGTTGATATTAACTGTGTACGTGAAACAGTCGCATGTGAAGCTGGATTTTGGGCGCAATTAGCGGGTAATTTTGCTTATATTTGTCGTCCAGCGGATATTTCTACTCGCAACTTCGCAGCATTTTCCAGCATGCATAATTATCCACTGGGTAAGATGAATGGCAATCATTGGGGTGATGCTGTCACTGTATTTGAAACCGTATCAGGCAGTCCGTATTACTTTAATTTTCATTATAAAGACGTGGGTAATTTTCTCATCTTTGGTGCTATGGGAAGTGGTAAGACGGTTCTCGCTGGATTTCTCATTTTGCAAAGTATGAAATTTGGCGGTAAGCGAATTATTTTTGATAAAGACCGCGGTCTTGAAATCATGGTGCTATCAATGAATGGTTCATATGAAGTGATTAAATCTGGCATTCCGACTGGTTTTAATCCCTGTCAATTACCGGATACACCTGAAAATAGCCAATTTCTGATTTCATTATTTAGCAAAATGCTAACAGTGAATGGTGAGACACTGACGGAAGCTGATCTTGCAATCATCGTTAGTGCGATTGATGGTATGTACAGACTGGATGTAGATTCACGTCAGCTTTATCATCTCGCTTCATTTTTTGGTGCAAAGAAAACAGGGTCATTGCGTTCTCGTTTTGATCAATGGCATGGTGAGGGTGTGCACGCGTGGTTGTTTGACAATGTAACAGACAAATTAAATCTTGAAGCGGATGTGCTTGGTTTTGATCTTGGTTCTATTTTAGAGGATGAAAATTGCAAGACGCCTGCGCTTATGTACCTCACGTATCGTGTGGAGCAAGCGCTAGAAGGCCAGCGTGGAATCCTGTTCATCGATGAAGGCTGGAAAGCACTCGCGGATGAATACTTTAAATCCCTGATTGATAACTGGTCTCGTACGCCGCGTAAGAAAAATAATATTTTTGGACTCGCAACGCAAGTTGCAAATGACACCGTTAATTCAGCGATTAGTAAATCCATTAATGAATCAGCATTTTGTAAAATATTCTTTCCTAATCCTATGGCAGATAGAAAGGTTTATATCAAAGATTTTGGTCTCACCGAACACGAATATAATCTTATTAAAAATTTGCCGGATGATTTGCATTTTTTCTTGCTGAATTATGGCAGAGGTGCGAACAAGGAATCCGTTGTGCTGAGATTAAATATGACTGGCATGGAAGATGATATTGCTGTGATTTCAGCACGTGAAAGTAGTCTCGCACTCCTTGAGCAGATTATTAAAGAAATCGGCAATGACCCGAAAATATATTTACCTCAGTTTCATGCGCGTAGAAAGGTGTCAGCATGAAAAGAAAAATCATTATGATGATTGCATTAATGTCTATCAGTGTATCTGCTCATGCAAACTGGTTGGAAGATATTTTCAAGGTATTAATGGCAACACAAGGCATACAGTTAGGTATGCTGGATGGTCAGAATGAACTGTTAAATGTGAATAAAGATATTCTCAAGAGTCAAAAAGATATCGATAGTTTGATGAAACAAGTTAATAGCCATCTTACTAGCCATTCCGGTTGGGGTAATTACCAATCACATGATTATCAATCTTACGGTGATGCTGCGCGTGATTGGTCAAGTGTCATGCATATGGCAGAAGCTGGAAGAGGTTCAGGTGCATTAGGTGAAACAATAGGCGAGATGGCTAACCAGTTTCCATCTGATCGTTATGCTTATAGCCGCGGAATTTCAGATAAGCGTAGTCAACAATATTACGCACTTAAATCACAGACGGCTTTGGCAGCAAGAGCGGCAAGTCAACTGGATTACAATAAGATACAAGATCAGATTACCTATCAGCAAATGTTGCAACATCAGATAGAAAAAACATTCGATTTAAAAGCCGCAGTGGATTTATCCAGCCGTATTCAAGCCGAAGGGAATTTAATTAATCTTGAAATACTGAGACAAACTGCATTGATTAATCAGCAGCAAGCGATGACAGATCTAGCGACTGTTAATGCTGCCCTTGCAAATGCGAAATTCTTAACTAAATAAAAGGAGTTAAACATGAATATGCAAATCAGATTAAGCGTCATTTTGTTAGTTTGTTTATTTTTATCATCATGTACAAGTTCACCATTGCAAGCACCTTGTGATGCTCATGCCAGTTTTTGCGGCAGTAAGACAAAAATAAACAGATGGTAAGGAAATATAAATGATTTTAGTAGAATCATTTTTTTCAGGAACATTGAATACTGTTGATGCCGTCATTGCCAATTTCGTGAGCAATGCTTATAGCCATTTTGTTCAGGCAAATACAGGTGTGATTACATTATTATTCACTGTGTATGTGATGTTTCTAGGCTATCAATTTCTTTATCAACCGCACCATTTTAATGTTGGTACTGTAATGAGGCAGTTGATAGTCTTGCTTTCCGTTTATGGTCTCGTTATGAATTGGAGACTGTATCACCTATTTGTTTACAACATTTTCACCAATGAACCTGCCAATATTGCAAAAATTCTGATGAATTCATCCGGCGCATTTCAGGGTGAAACAAACATTTCTCAGGCTATGGATGGTATTTATCTTACTGTCATTGGTGCTGCGAGTAGATTGTTTGGGCAAGCAAATTTCAGTGTTGCGGGACTCGCTTTCATTTTCTACGCGTTTCTAGTGTATATCATTGGCACTCTTATGTGTGTATTTGCGCTGCTATTATTTATCTATGCAAAAATGATGATGGCAATCGTATTAGCTCTAGGCCCCATTTTCATTTTATTTATATTATGGGAGCCGACCAAAGGCATGTTTGGTGCATGGTTATCACAACTAATCACGACTGCACTTATTCCGGTTGTCACGTCCGCTATTTTAGCGCTGATGCTATCTGTCATTAACGTCACCTTACCCAATATGAATGTGTCAATAAATGATATGCAGTTTTATGGCATTGTTCCTTTTCTGGGATTGAGTCTTGCGGTTTCCATGATCTTGTCGCAAATTTTTCATATTTGCAGTGCATTAGGCGGAGGATTAAGACTGGCCAGCCTTTCAACAGGTGGTGCGATTGCAAATCATGCATTGCAAAAATCCGGTATTGCAGCGGCAAGTCGTGGCGCTATGAACTGGACACAAAACCGTGCACGACAAATCAAGAATAAAATGAAGGGAGGAAAATCATGAGCGAATTTTATCAGTCTGCATCGGATTGGGCGTATGATTTGTATCTTAGTCAATCGGTTAGGTTAAGACGCGCGATCATTGTAATTGTCGCACTCTTTTGTTTGCTCATGTTGTCACTGGTTTCAAATATTATTTTAATTCCACTGAAAGAAAAAGTTCCTTATCTTTACGCGTTTGATCATGCAAGCGGTGAGATCACAAAAATAGGAACGCTGGAAGTAACAACGTTATCGTCGAATTGGACGCTGACACGTTATCTACTGATTCATTACGTCACTAATTATGAAAGTTATAGTGCTGAAAATATTGATTTGCCATATCAACTGGTATGGGCGCAATCCGATGAGAATGTTAGAAAAGGTTACGAGCAACTGGTTAGCAGCAATAATGATCATTCACCGTATCGATTATATGGAAAAGATAAATTCGTTACTGTTCGTGTCATCTCCGTTAATCAGCTGAATGATAATACTGTGGACGTGAAATTTGAAAAGACCTTGCATGATAGAGCTGCTAGTGTTGAAAGCGTCTCACAAAAAGAAGCCATTATTAAATGGGAATATTCACAAGCTGAAACCACGCAAAAAATGCTGGATAGAGATCCACTGGGTTTTAAAGTCACTTACTATCAAACCAGTTCTGTCAATCTAGAAAACAATCAAAGGAGATAATATGAAGAGAATAGTCGCAACAGTTATTGGCATGATGGTTGGAGTGAATGCTGCGTATGCAAGTAGTGTGCCGAGAGGAGTTGCTGCTGATTATCACATTAAAGTCGTGCAATATGATGTGAATAATGTTGTTGTTTTGCATGGTCGATACGGTTATCAGACACAGATTACATTCGCACCGAATGAAACAGTACAAAGTGTTTCGATTGGCGACAGCATGGCGTGGCAGGCGGTGCCAGTCTTAAATAATCTGTTTATCAAGCCAGTTGCTGAATCAAAAACGAACATGACCGTGTTAACGAATGCGAGAAGCTATAACTTTCAACTAGATTCGTCTGATACACGGGTTGAACCAACCTATAAATTGCAATTGAAATATGCAGACGGTGGCTATGATGAGATGGGTACGCCTAATGCAGTCGCATCATTTGAGCCAGACAAGCTTAATTGGAAATACAGTTTCACAGGTGATAGAGATATTGCGCCGGTGACCGCATTTGATAATGGTCAATTTACTTATTTTAAATTTAAGAATGATGGTATGAGTCATCTTCCGTCCGTTTTTATCGTTGATAAAAATCGTAATGAAACGCTGGTTAATTATCATATGCAAGGTCAGTATCTTGTGGTGAATGCGGTTGCAAAACAATTCACGCTGCGTGATGGCGATAGTGTCACATCTGTTTATAACGATTCCCTATTGGTGATTGGCAATCAGTGAAGTAGGAGTATTTGATATGAAAGATAATACCCATAAAGATATAGGATTGCCTGAAATTGCACTGTCGGTTCGTAATAAAAGAATAGTGATGGTTATTATGGTAATAATTGTTATTACTCTTTTGTTGAATCAATTTTATTTCAAAAAATCATCTTTAGTGAAAGTGGTAGAGCCACAAACAGAAGAAATCTATACGGTTCAGTCTGATCATGTTGCTGAAAGTAAAGTCATGCCTGTGACACCGAAAGAAGCACCTGTCAATAATGAGTTGATGCAGCAACAACTTGCTATATTGCAAATGAAGCAAAAAGAATTACAACAACGTTTGATAGCGCCATTGATGGTCGTGAGTCAGACAAATTCAGTTGCTGCTAAAAATGAACAATCTAAACGTAGTAGTAATGATGCAAATACGCAATTCATGAATCAGGTATCAGCACAAACCAGTGAATCGGTTGCTGCAACCAATATTGGGTCACTCAATACGGTGATCGCAGAAGGTAGCCTCATTCACGCAATATTGGAATCCGCTTCTAATTCTGATTTGCCAGGAATGTTGCGCGCAAGTGTGAGTGAACCTGTTTATGCAGAAAATGGTTCGCAAATCTTAATTCCACGAGGAAGTCGTTTAATTGGGCAATATAAAAGTGATGTTAGTCAGGGGCAGACTCGCTTTTTTATTGTGTGGACAAGATTGATCACACCTAATGGATGGTCTATTCAATTAGGTTCCCCAGGTGTGGATAGTCTGGGTGTGGCAGGCATGGAAGCAGATGAAATCAATAGACACTTCTGGGAGCGGTTTGGTACAGCCTCGTTATTGTCATTGATAGGTGCGGGTGCTGCGAATTTCGAGCAAGATGAGAATAATGCAGCCTCATCTTATAGAGAAGCCATTGCAGCTAGTTTCTCTCAATCAGCTAATCAAAGTTTGCAGCAGGATGTTCGTATCGCACCAACACTGAAATCCTATCAAGGAAAACCCATTATGGTATTTGTTGCAAAAGATTTACATTTTGAGAATGCCATTAAATCTGCCAAAAATAAATTCAATGTATTTTAAGGGATATGAATGTCCAATAAAGCACTTCTGCGACACTTGGAACCTATCACGCCATTTTTGCAGATGGATGGCGTGACAGAGATTTGCATTAATAAGCCAAATGAAATGTATGTGGAAAAACGAGGGGAATTTATCCGGTATGATGTTGAAGAATTTGATTATCACTTTTTAATGACACTTGCGGGTCTAGTTGCTGAGTTTAATCAAAAAGATTTTCCTACACCTTTATTGTCAAGCTCATTGCCGGATGGCGAGCGAATACAGTTTGTCATAAATCCAGCGTGCGAGAAGAATAATATTATTTGTTCCATCCGCAGGCAGCAAATGCGAAATATGTCACTGGAAGATTATGTGACTAATGGTGCGTTTGATGAAAGTACTGTTGCAAAATCATCAGATAACCAATTGCATGATTTTTTTCATCAGCAGAATATTTATGGTTTTATCAAACAAGCGATTCATGAAAAGAAAAATATCCTCATTAGTGGTGGAACAGGTACCGGTAAGACAACTTTTTTAAATGCCTGTCTGAAATACATTCCAGTCAATGAACGATTGATTACGGTTGAAGATACACGTGAAGTGAATGTGACTCATCCCAATGTAGCGCATTTGTTGTTCAACGAAGAAGATAAGCAGATTTCAGCATTGAATATTTTCAAGACTTGTCTGCGATTGCGACCTGATCGAATTTTCCTCTCCGAATTAAGAGGTGCAGAAGTGTGGCCTTATCTGCGTGCAGCGAATAGCGGTCATCCTGGCTCTTTAAGCACTGTGCATGCCGATACGCCAGAAGGCGCGATCACACAGCTCGTTTTTATGATGCAGCAAGCAGGCTCAACGTCTAGTGAAGAGCGTATTAGGGATTACGTGAAAACGATAGTGCATGTAGTGATACAGCT
>Ga0207089_1107_pt1 | contig 12746 bp, 17 predicted proteins | sample Alteio_BWMinHeat_49_FD_153571 | JGI IMG/M metagenome (GOLD analysis project Ga0207089, IMG submission 153571) | Enriched cells from forest soil in Barre Woods Harvard Forest LTER site, Petersham, Massachusetts, United States -... | ecosystem: Environmental > Terrestrial > Soil > Temperate forest >...
TTTTCGTCATTATCCAGTAAATGAATAAAATCAAGATTAATAGAACAACCGGCGCAATAGAGTTGATATAACTGATACTCTTTAAAAAACTTAACTTTACCTCGTTTGAATATTCTACATAATCGAGAGTAAACCAAATCCGGCGATTTTAATGATGCAATGACTTCTTCATCAACATGAAACTCCGCGAATAATGCTTGTTTAGTAATAAGTATATTTGCCTCTTGCTCCCATTTTTTACGAACTGGCTTAGCATGAAAAAGTGTATGTTGCAGAATATCGGATAACATTCCAGGATTAGATGATGAATACATAACCACTCTCGTTTTTTTTATAAGACGAGGCACCCTAACACGAAATAGTGCGCCTACAAATACATTTTTGTATAGAATACTCCGCCAGAATACCCAACGAGTATGATATGAATTCAAGCAATAAAATGACTGCAAACGAAAGACGGGCTGTGATCAGCCTCTCATCTATCATGGGTTTACGCATGATAGGTTTATTTATGGTATTACCGGTTTTTAGTTTATATGCCATGAAGTTACACGGCGCGACACCGACTCTCATCGGCCTTGCCATGGGCATCTATGGTTTGTCCCAGGCATTATTCCAAATTCCATTCGGTGCATTATCTGACCGCTTTGGTCGCAAGCCCATCATCTTGATTGGTCTTATTCTCTTTGCAACAGGCAGCGTAATAGCAGGAATCGCTCACTCCATTACCTTCATGATTATAGGACGTGCATTACAAGGCATAGGTGCCGTCGGTAGCACTATGATGGCATTCATAGCTGATCTTACTCGCGAAGATCAACGCACCAAAGCCATGGCGATAACGGGTATCACCATTGGATTTTCATTTTCCATGGCCATGTTTATTGGCCCTGTACTCACCGAATGGTTATCGGTTAATCACTTATTCTTTTTAGCCGCTTTATTGGGTGTGATTGGCATCATTATTCTTTACGCTTACGTGCCCCGTTCAACACATCACCATTTTCAGCGTGATGCTGAACCTGAGCTTAAATCTTTGATCAAACTATTAACTTCTACTGAACTTGCAAAACTAAATATCGGTATTTTTATTTTACACGCCATTTTTACGGCCAGTTTTATTATTATTCCTATTCACTTACATCAATTTGAAAGCCTCGCAAACCACCGCGAATGGCAGCTTTATCTGCCCACTTTATTGCTCGCTTTTATTGCCTGTTTATTTTGCATTGGCATGGCAGAACGCAAACAACAAATCAAACCGTATTTTTTAGCTGGCATACTTGCACTTCTTTTATCTCTGTTATTACTTCTAACAGCGAAAAGCAGTCTCCTGTTAACCGCTATTGCGATTTGCATTTTCTTCGCCGGATTTTCACTACTGGAAGCATTTTTACCCTCTCTCGTTTCACGCGCTGCACCCGCTTCCCGCAAAGGAAGTGCTATGGGGGTCTATTCAAGCTCGCAATTTTTAGGTATCTTTGCAGGCGGTGTTCTAGGCGGATGGATTTACGGACAGTTTGGTTTTTCAGGCGTCTATCTATTTTGTATCGCTCTCACCCTCTTCTGGCTTGCACTGGCTTTATTCATGCAACCTCCTCGCTATCTTGTCACGCAAACATGGCGCATTCACCCCGAAAAGCAATCCACCACCGATACGCTTTTTGCTGACTTGCACGTGATACCTGGCATGGTTGAAGTCACCTTGATTGCAGAAGAAGGTCTTGCTTACTTAAAGATGGAAAAGAAAACCTTACAACATCCCGATTTCATTCGGCTGAAAGAACAATTACAATCGAAATCATTTCATATTATTTAGGCATTATTTAGGAGTATTCATTATGGCGCGTGGCGTAAACAAAGTTATTCTCATCGGCAATTTAGGCAAAGATCCAGAAGTACGCTATTCAGCAGCGGGTTCTGCCATTGCAAACATTACTGTCGCAACCAGTGAATCCTGGAAAGATAAACAAACAGGTGAAAATGTTGAGCGTACAGAATGGCATCGTGTTGTGTTTTATCAACGTTTAGCAGAAATCGCGGGTGAATACTTGCGCAAAGGTTCCAAAATATACATAGAAGGCCGTCTGCAAACACGTAAATGGCAAGATAAAAATACGGGTCAAGATAGATTTACCACTGAAATCATTGGTGACAGTATGCAAATGTTAGATAGCAAAGGCGGCAGCGCTTCTTCTACAGTTGAAAAGTCAGCAACAGCAAGTGCTATGCCTGAATCTGCACCGGCTATGGATAATAGTTTTGATGATGATATTCCGTTTTAAAAAGCACCTCTATACTTTTTGTTAAGCATTTCTAAAAGCCTGATTATTTCAGGCTTTTTTATTGTTTCAAGAAAACAAACTGGTCGATATTTTTTCCTTAACCTGGATATAATCCACCCACAATCAAAATTGAAACTAAGACCTACTGTAAACAGAGAATAACTTATGGTCACTACTCATAACAATTTAGATATAGATATTCAAGATACCGAACAACAGAAACAATCTGATAACAAACTTCATCCTTGGCGCATTTGCCCTATTGGAAAACATTTTGTTAAAAAACACATCGAACACATTCCGCCCAATAAAAAACACCCTAATCAGGGGTATTAAAAGGTTATCCCAATGCAGATAAATTTGACGTTGAAATTCGCGGATGGACTCAATACTGGAATGACATTTTTTCTTTTTCTGATCCACTTTCAGCCGATTTAGTTAAAGCAGTAATCGCATCAGAATCAAGCTTCCATCCCGATACTAATATTCCATCGGGACAAGGAGATGGACGTGCTCGCGGATTAATGCAAGTTACAGATGCTACCATGCATATTCTAAGTGATCATCATGGAGAACTGAGTAATTATCTTGTTTGTTTTGATCATTCAAAATTGCTCAATCCATCCGCGAATATTTGCGCCGGGGTTCGTTGGTTATTTAGAACAATGATAATTGCAAAATCTAGACTAGGAGAACAAGCAACCTGGATTGACGCTGTAGCTGTGTATAAGGGAGAGTTAGGAAAAAAAAACCTCCAAGAAAATGGAAATATTCCAACATCATTATTTATGTATTATTGATGGATGTTAAACATGAAGAAATATCTTTTTCTGATCATCACCTTTTTCATATTAGCCCCCATACAACTATTCGCTCTTGGTCCGAATAGTTTAAAAAAATATCCTTATCAATTGATAAGTAGTGACGATGGAGTCCTTAATGAAGCCAATTTGAAAAGATATGCAGATGATATCATTTCCAAACCATTTAATTGGGAAATTACTGGTTTTGATTATTGGCAATGTTTCCCCACAAAGAATGTGACTGTTTGGTATGATAAAGGTACTTACGATCCATATGATAAAGTAGTAAGAAGCGATCCTCACATCAGCATAAAAGCCAACCCGATGGTAATACATGAATATGAACCAAGAAGAAATTTCTCTATTAATTACGCCAGAGAAAAAGTAGCCACCTGGAAACATTTAATGAAAAATCAACAGTATGTTTGCATTGGTGGCGCTTTTGCTGGCTCACATAAAAAGATAGTGGATGGCAGAGAAATCACCGAACACGGCTGGATATTTGAAAATTTAAAAACCAAGAAAGGCTGCGATTCCTATTTTTCTGGATGGTGCAGATAAATAAAAAATGAATACTAGGAGGAGCAATGGTTAGCTGGGCAACAGAAATATTTAAATTAAATGGGATTGACATGCACTACCTCCGAACCGGCGGCAACAAACCTCCTGTTGTTCTGTTGCACGGGTTAATGTTGAGTGGAGCATGCTGGACTCAATCAACACTTGAAGGTCATACAGATCGCAGAAGCTGGCCATGCAGTTCCGTATGATCAGCCCGAGCGTTTTTCAGAAGTCGTTCAAACTTTTTTGCGCTCAACACACACTTAAATTTTGTCCCGATTCACATAGACATCATCTTTAACATGATTCCCATAGGCATTAATTATATCTTGATTTCTGCAGACATCAAGATATAATTAGATTATATATTAAACTCTCAAAAGAATTTTATTAAACCTGGATCGCCTACAGATCTTCAACACATATATCATTTCAGATCTGATGATAAACATAGTTGCGAGGGAATTATTAATGTAATAACTGAAAAAACTCAACTACCACATGACGTAAGAATATTCATAAAAACAATATTATTTGACTCACTCATTGGAAACCACGATCGACATGGAAGAAATTTAGCATTTATCATTACAGCAAAAAGCACTTCTCTTTCGCCAATTTACGATAATGTTTCTTATTTAAGTTTAGAAAGCGGGAATATGCTTAAAGCTGATTTTAATCCTACAGGAAAAATCAGCACTAGCATAACTCTCGAACCTAGCATGCGTGATTATGTTAAAGAATTAAAAAAACTTGGATTCAGGGATGATATTCAGAAATTTTATAAAAGCATAAAACTAGCCCAACTATATCAAGTAATCGATGAAAGCTTTTGCAGTACTCTAATGAAAGAGGCCATTAAAACTTTAATTAAAAAAAGATTTGAGGAGCTTGAAAATGAATTGCCTAACTAAACCAGATAAATATCGATTAAAAATTTTTCATGAAAGCAGAAAAAGAAGGATTCTGGTTGGGGAATTAATTTACGACAAAGAAAATGATAGATACGAATTAATATACAATAAAAATTATGCTCACTCTAAAAATGCAATACCTATAAGCCCTGATCTTAATCTTTTTAAATTACGTCATCGATCTGAAAAAGGGAAACTTTTTCCGTCATTCACTGATAGAATCCCAGATAAATCTAATCCTGCTTATAGTGATTACTGTAAAGCACAAGGAATTTCTTCTACTGAGAAAAATCCAATTATCTTACTAGGATCAATAGGAAAACGCGGCCCTTCAAGTTTCATTTTTGAGCCTGTCTATTATTGCGAATTTAATTCAAGTGATATCATTAATCTACGAAAAAAATTACAAATCACTCAACATGATTTAGCCAAAGCTTTAGATATTAGTCAAACAACCTTACAAAGAATTGAATCTGGCGTAAGCAACGATGTCAATACGTTAAAATATATGCAGATATTGCTTAACTTTCCCGAAGTTGCACTTTGGCAGTTAAAACAAACAGGAAATCAGGTGCATAAAGATGTATTAACCAGACTGATAAATTATTTTCAATCAGAAGCAAAATAATCAACACCGTTATGGCTCTAAAGGCAACACTACTTTAGGCAGCTATAACTGGAATTGATTATTCACACCAACAGGTAAGCAAATCAAGTTATATGAAAAAATAGACTAACAACATTATCGACCGCCATATAACGGTGTAGAATGTGTAATAATCTCGCTTCCTTTTTCTTTTGATTGAGATGGAGAGAAAAACAAACAAGATGATACAAGAGAATGTTCTCCGCTTATTTTAAAAACCAGTTCTTTTGGTAAATCAGAAAATAAGGAACATGAATCAAATAAATGCGCCGATAAAATAGTTAATTTTTTTTCATTAGCAGCAAAGCAACATTCAACTTCCTTCAAACATTGCAATGGAGAAAGCCCCTTCAATTGAAGTTCACCAAAATCAATCACATTATCTGCTTTAAGAAAATCCAAAGAACTCATATTGTTATAACATGTATTGTAATTACCTAAATAAATAACAACATCCACTTTATTTTTATTTAATAAGTATAACTCTTTACATTTGCTTACATTTTCCAGATTGATACTAGCAATTTTAAATTGCATAGAAGGAGTATTCAAAATAGTAACCTTCACCCTGCAATCATCAAATCCATTTTCAACATACTCCCCACCACAATCTTTTATAAATTTCTTGTTTTGAGACAATTTGCCTAACAAGATAATACTTATTTGCTCGTGATTTTTACATGAATTCATTGTGCAACCCTCCCCTCGTTTTGTGTGTGAATACATACTCATTTTGCATTCAAAATATGAATATATTGGATTTAGCTTGTCCCGTCAAGTATAAATTGAATATAATTTCAAAAAATTGCTACACATTCATTAATGGAGGTGCTACTTGTCACGTGATGTTGTGCTGGATAATCACATTTTAAATATCGTCAATTCGCAAGAAATTCACGAACAAATAGATTTGCAGACTATGCTCACAGAAAGAGGATACGACATTCCACAAGCAACTTTGTCGCGCAAACTAAAGAAATTAAAAATAGTAAAAATTGCAGGCGTGTATAAAATAGTTGACTTTAATCCTTCTTACTTACCCCCAATACTGAATCTGCAAGTCTCTGACGCCGGAATGATGGTTTTACATACTCAACCAGGAAACGCCAGTAGTCTTGCCAGCTATCTGGATCGCAAATACGTAACATTCTCTCAAGATCAAAAAAACACATCTGGAATATTAGGAACGATTGCGGGAGACGACACAATACTTTTAATCCTTAAAAACAAGCAGCATTTAAAAAGCGTGCTAAGTCTGCTAAATAATGATTTTCCTTATTTGAAAGATAGAAATTGATACAAACTCTCAACCATTTGATCTACCTCTTTTATTATTTTATAGTAAATTTTGACAAAATTTCTGGGCAGTAGAGGTAAGCTGACGGCTATCTCTATGCAATGGATCCTCTAGCGTCATCAACGATTTACAGCATCAAACTTCAATAATTGAAAAAGGCGGGAATGATGAATAGTCATTTCCGCCTTGCTTAATACTACCAAAAACCATAATCACTGTTATTTTTCATTATAGCTTGATATTATTGCCAAATTAACAAAAAAAGGGATAAGGCATGAACACCGCATTATTAATGCTAGAACTTCAAAATGATTATTTTCCAAATGGCAGGATACCATTGGATAAAAGTCTTGAAGCGTGCGCAAAAGCAGAAAACGTTTTATACACTTGCAGAGACAGGAAACTGCCTGTCATTCATATTCAACATATTTCAACGCATCCAGATGCGACGTATTTCTTACCTTGCACAAAAGGTGCTGATTTTTATCAAACCGTGCAACCCACGAAAAACGAAACCATTATCAAGAAACATTATCCAAATAGCTTCAAAGACACCTCTCTGCTTAACCATTTGACTAAACATAAAATTAATCATTTAGTCATTTGCGGCATGATGACACAATCCTCCATTGATGCGACGGTTCGCGCTGCCTATGATTTGGGCTTTAAATGTACCGTATTACATGATGCTTGTGCCTCACGTCAGCTAGAATTCAACCACACCGCTATCAGTGCTCAAAATGTTCACTATGCTTTTCTTGCAGCATTACAACCGGCTTACGCTAAAGTAATGAGTTCAGACGATTATCTGCAAAAAGCTGGAATACGCATAGAAGAAGTCGCATAAAATAATGTCATGGGAATCACGTTACGTACCGCCCGATCCAAGAATATGGCAAGGGCGTGCGGACGTTCCTTCCGACTCTTGTTTTTATCAGCACATGCGTTTATTAAATCTATTATCACAATCCCCCCAAAAAACGGCTGACATTACTTTTGCCATTATCGGATTTAAATGCGACGAAGGCATACAACGTGATCTTGGTCGTGCTGGTGCGTTTGATGGGCCGACTTCCATTCGAGAACAACTTGCAACCTTACCCGTTCAAAAACCAAACATTCATTGTTATGACGCTGGCAACATCGTTTGCCAAGATCATGATCTTGAGACCAGCCAACAGGCTCTCGCTGAAGTCGTTGCGATTTTTTTAGCAAACGGTATACGACCGATTGTGATAGGCGGTGGTCATGAAGTGGCTTTTGGACATTATCAAGGCATAGCAAAAACCTATACCAAAGAAAAACGACTAGGCATCATTAATTTTGATCCGCATTTTGATTTACATACTATGCACCCTAGTCACCGTGGAAGCGCAGCTACCACTTTTTATCAAGTTGCGCAAAGCCATCTTGCTGATAAAAGACATTTTGATTACAACTGCATAGGCATACAACATGCAGGCGATATAAGACAATCTTTTACTATTGCTAAAAAACTCAAAGTAAAATACATACTCGCTGACGAATTACATCAAAGGTTACAAGAAAAGTGCTTTGATTTTGTCGATAGAATCATAGATGAAAATGATATTCTTTACTTAAGCCTCTCTTTAGATGTATTTTCAGCGGCTTTTGCACCCGGTGTCAGCTCTATTCAACCGCTAGGTTTAAATCCTTGGCACGTTATTCCCTTATTAAGACAAGTGGCAGCTTCAACTAAAATCATCAGTTATGATATTGCAGAACACGTACCTCGATTCGATATTGACCATAGAACCGCAAAATTAGCTGCTTCCATGATTTATGAAATTTTCCACCATCACGCAGAGTAAAAAGTGACTATTCGCCCTTCATCATTCCAGAAATTAATTCTCAATTGGTTTGACAAACATGGGCGTAAACATTTTCCCTGGCAGCACAATAAAACACCTTATCGTGTCTGGATTTCTGAAATCATGTTGCAACAAACGCAAGTGAATACCGTCATCCCTTATTACCAAACGTTTATGCAACACTTTCCTGATTTAAAATCCTTGGCAAATGCGCCTCTCGATCAAGTATTACATTTATGGGCAGGTCTTGGTTATTACACTCGTGCGAGAAATTTACATCGTGCAGCAAAAATGGTGATGGAACAGTTTAATGGCCAGTTTCCGGATAATCTCGCAGCGATTCAAACATTACCCGGCATAGGGCCATCTACAGCTGGCGCTATTTTTTCCATTGCACTCAATCAACCCGCTGCCATCTTGGATGGTAACGTGAAACGTGTGCTTGCAAGATTTCAAGGCATCGCTCAATCGATTAAAGATAAAAATACAGTAGATGAGTTATGGAAATGGGCTAAGCATTACATCCCTTCAAAACGGTGTGCTGATTACACCCAAGCCATGATGGATATTGGTGCAACAGTTTGCACACGCAGCAATCCACAATGCAACCTGTGTCCGTTGAATAAACATTGTATAGCCTATCATCAAAACATGACTCACCTTATTCCAGTGAAACAAGCCACTAAAACCTTACCTGTACGCACAGCAACATTTCTGATTCTGCAACATAAGGGGCAGGTTTTATTGCATAAACGCCCGCCCATGGGCATTTGGGGCGGTCTTTGGAGTTTCCCAGAAATAGCGGGTGAACCCGTAAACGAAAACATACGCACTTATTGTAAACAACAACTTAAACTGGACGTTCATCCATTTAATTTACTTCCCTCTTTTCGCCATACATTTAGTCACTATCATTTAGATATCCATCCGGCGATTATTCCAGTAAAACGATTACCCATTCGTATCATGGAAGATGAGCTACAAATTTGGTATAACCCTGATGAACCAAAATCTTTAGGATTGCCTAAGCCCATACAAGTCATCATGAGAGAATTAAAATGACACGACTCATTCACTGTACAAAATTACAAAAAGAAGCTGAAGGCTTAGCACAACCGCCACTACCCGGTGAGTTAGGCAAGAAAATATACGATCATATTTCCAAAGAAGCCTGGCAATTGTGGCTCAATCATCAAACCATGTTAATTAATGAATATCGATTAAGCATGATAGATCCCAAATCACGCGCTTTTCTGATGGAAGAAATGGATAAGTTTTTATTTGGATCGGGAAGTGAAACACCCGCGGGATTTGTGCCTAAGAAATAATAAAAAATAAATAGAATGAGTACATCGTTCATTGATTCTGTCGTTGATTGTTTTGGCAATGGCTCGTCGGCCTCCGGCCTCCTGCGCTTTATTTGCCAAAACAATCAACGACAGAATCAATGAACAATGTACAACTATTTAATTAAGACGCCCCGATATTCATTGCATGCTTAACTCCCCGACTACTAGCAAAAGGGACTTCCGCATTTTGGCTAGCTGATGCAGTCTGACCTGACATTTCCGCTGGTGCTCCGCTTTGACCCACATCTCGTTCATCACCGGCAATATTGTATTGATCGCTATAAGCATCTTGGGGATAAGGGCTATCAGCATTTGCAGCCGCCATGCGGTCATCAAACGTAGAATAGGGCTCGTACGTTTCAAACCGATTTCGACATCCCATTAATGCGGCAACTAATATCAAGACCATTCCTAAGCAATAACCCATTTTCATGCTGAAAACTCCTTTTAAAAAAACATTATACCAACAGAAGAAGGAAAATATACTTGACTCACCACCACTCTCTCGGTTTAATAGGCGTCTCGTTTTTTGAGATGGCCAGATAGCTCAGTCGGTAGAGCAAAGGACTGAAAATCCTTGTGTCCTCGGTTCGATTCCGAGTCTGGCCATGGGCATCAAGTAAGTAAAATAAAGCATTTTTAATCACCTCCCTTCCCTTCATAAGCCAGCTAAAGATTCTCTGTGTCGAACATGTGTCGAAGGATTAGCTATGACCCAGCTCTTAATAGGGTAAAATATATATATGTCCTCCCACTTTTAGGATGCGCATCATGGCCAAAACCCTTTTCATTGACCGTAGCAAACTACCTTCCGTTTTTCTAAACTTATCCAAACTTATCAATAGATAAGTTTAGCGTTAGATTCTTGCTTCAATGCATCATGACTAGCCATGGCGAATACCATGACCCCATCAGCGGATGCTCCACAAGCTGACGCGGTGAAACTCACCGCCAATTTTTCTAAATTCTTTGCAGCATTTATATCGCGATGATGCCTAGTGCCACACTGCTGACATTCCCATTCACGCACAGATAATGTTAACGCTGTATTCTTTATCGTACATACAGAACATATTTTACTGCTTGCAAACCATCGGTCAGCAACAATCACTTTTTTGTTTTTCAATGCAGCTTTATATTCAATCTGTCGACGAAATTCGTAAAATCCCATATCAGCAATAGACCGTGAAAGTTTTCTATTTTTCACCATACCTTTCACATGTAAATCTTCAATCACCATGGTAGAAAAATCCGTGCTGATTTGTGTTGTTAATTTATGAATAGCATCATTACGAATATTGGCAATTTGATAATGTAGCTTTGCTAATTTTACACTCGCCTTTTTTCGATTGGCCGAACCTTGTTGTTTTCGGCTCAAGCTTTTAGACAAGCGCCTTAAGCGATTCAGTTTTGCTTTATGTGGCTTAGGCCCAGTGATAACTGTACCTGTAGACAGCGTTGCAAACTGCGACAAACCTAGATCTATTCCTACAGCAACTTGGTTCTCGTTGTCTGTGAAAGAAGTAGATATCGTTGTCGTTTCAACATTCAAACTCACAAACCATTTATTTGCACGACGTGAAATCGTCGCTGAAAGTATTTTACCTTCAAAGCGTAACGACTCGCGCATACGCACCCATCCTAAGTGGGGAATGCGTATGCGTGAAGCATTAACCGTGAATTGATCATTGCTTAATGTAAATCGATCATGAACACCTTTCTTTCGAAACCGTGGATAAGCTGTGCGCTTTGCAAAAAAATGCTTGAATGCCTGGCCCAATTGAATAATAGCCATTTGCGGTGCATTTTTAGTGACTTCCAGCATCCATGGAAATTCAGTGCGCTTGATGCTGTTTAATTTTCGACGTAATGAAGGATCGCTCGGTTTTAATCCTGCTGCATAGTCCTTTTGCCATTCATTCAATGCCCAATTATAGGCAAATCGTGCAACACCAGCTGCTTTGGTTAAATAGGTTTTTTGCTTATTATTCACTTTTAATTCAATTTTATGTGCTAGCATCTTTTACTGCCTGCTCCAGGCCTGATAATAATTTTTGATTTTTACGTGAACGACTGCCATACAATCGTGCAGAGAAAACGGTAATAATTTCCAATACATCTTTCGCAAGTTCTTCTTCAAATTTAACATCCGCACCAGAATTAATAATAACAACTTCTACTTCGCGTGCTTCACATAATGCAAAAACCAACTCTGCACCAAACCTCAATAATCTATCCTTATGCGTTAATACTAATCTTCCAACATCACCTTCAAGAATAGCATTTAATAATTTTTTTAAACCTTTTTTATAATAATTCATCCCGCTACCAAGATCAGTGATTAATTCAAACTTCCAGCCATGCGAAGCACAATACATTTCTAATACTTTTTTTTGTCTTTCTAAATCAGCCTTTTGATCATTACTGGATACGCGACCATATGCGATTGTTTTACGTTCACGAATATTTAATTTTTTGGCTATCTTGAATTGTGAAAGCCGATATAAACGATGCGAACCTTCCGTTCGCTCAGGAGTGATTTTTCCGTCTCGCTCCCAACGGCGCAACGTGCTAGGTGAAACACCGAGTGCTTTTGCTGCTCGACCAATTTTAAATAACTTATCCATTTAGACAATTATAAGCATATTTAGATAGATATCAAGTAGCAGTTAACAAACCCTCCTAATTACGCAGCAGGCTGCTGCGTAATTGCAACCTTATGATCTTTCATCGTTCTTATCGTCAGGCGTCCTATTTAGCCCTGTCTCAAGCTCTTCAATACTCGGCAAGCTTGATTTAAGCTCTCTGGGGAGAGCTTTTGACAAGGTATACTCCGACACACCTATTGGGGCGCTAATTTGCTTCAATGCATATTCAGCGACAATTTTGCTACGTGATTCACATAATAGAATACCAATCGTGGGATTATCTTGTGGGTGACATAACTGCTCATTCACTGCCGTTAGGTAAAAACTTAATTGACCTAAATCAGCCGGTTTAAACTTCTTAGCTTTAAGCTCAATGACAACATAGCATCTCAATTTAAGATGTCTGATAAT
>Ga0207089_1108_pt1 | contig 12576 bp, 12 predicted proteins | sample Alteio_BWMinHeat_49_FD_153571 | JGI IMG/M metagenome (GOLD analysis project Ga0207089, IMG submission 153571) | Enriched cells from forest soil in Barre Woods Harvard Forest LTER site, Petersham, Massachusetts, United States -... | ecosystem: Environmental > Terrestrial > Soil > Temperate forest >...
TCGCATCACTAGTTTCGGTTGAACGAGACGAGGTTTCGAAAAAGGCTAAGATTGAACCTTCAAAATAAGAGATAATGGGATCACAACAAAAACCCTAAAATAATTAGGATTTTTGTTGACCTATTATGAAACAGGTATGCGAAATCATTAGAATAATGGCACTTTCAATCCTACCATCGCAAAACTATGATGATAATTTTGATTACCAAAATCGTAGTAATAGGTTAAGTTCAGGTTTAAGTGTTTGTAGATGTTATATCCAATGCCGAGCGCAGCTTCGACACTCGTGTTATAATCTACATCTGAATAATGATATTGATGATAATGACTAGATGACTTTTCGCGTGTCGTGGCAATGCCCAGTTTGGCAAAAAGATCAAAATTAGGGTGAAAGTAAAAATCTAATACCCCAAAAACATCTAAAGAAACCATACTAAGGCTAATATGTTCGGCGTATTTATAACAATTTGAATCTGGCGCCGCCTGTAACCCTATCTCTAAACCATATTTCAAACTGTCATTTTTATCCCATGAATAGCCGGCTGCCACTCTACCCGTCGCTTTAGTTTCATGGCAAATTCCATAACGCATTCCTCCTATCTCGGCACTGAGGTAAGGTGAGTCCGCAAATACATTAGCACTGAATAAAAAAGATGAAGTTAATAATGGTAGGACGATGAATGATGTTCTAGACATAACACTGTCCTTCTTATTGTAAGTAGGTACATGCGATTTTATCTGAAATACTAAAACGAGTCAAGTTGAAAGTTAGCGACGCAAATGTCTAATCTTAGGACAGACATTTTGAAAAATGCTGTCCTAGGATGATTACAGTGGCACTATACGAACTTTATTTATTGTTGCGTTAGCAGGAATTAGAGCAGAATCTACTGGCACCGTTCGAACACCGGTAACTGTCGCATTCGTAGGCAGTGATGAACTAGGTGTTGGCGTCACTGGCACAGTTCGAACACTCGTTATTTGCGTACCCGGGGGCAGTGATGAACTGGGTGTAGGCGTCACTGGCACGTTTCGAACACTCGTCACTTTCGAACCCGGTGGCAATGATGAACTGGGTGTAGGCGTCACTGGCACGTTTCGAACACTCGTCACTTTCGAACCCGGTGGCAATGATGAACCTGAGTCAAAGGGTGGCGCTGTTGGATGTGCGGGTACATGTGTCACCTTAGTCACCGTCGCATTAGGCGGAAGAGATGCGGTTGATGGCGGAGCGGAAAAAGGTCCGCCCGATCCAAAATACGTGGGCGGTGGCGGTGTATAAAGTGGCGGTGAATAAACCGGCACTGTGGTCACATGGGTCACGGTCGCATCGGGCGGAAGGGTTGAACTTGCTTGCGGAGAAGAATAAGAAGGATAAGAAGGATAAAGCGGACTCGGTGGTACGCTATCATAACTGTAAGAATATGAATTAGATGATCCATGACCACTAGTGGAACTTGAGGATGCGTTACTAGTTGTGTCATATTTCTTATAATTCGATTTACGTGGGGAAGATGTATCATTCGTCGCAGCAATGATCCCCAATCCAATCACCGTAAGAAATGAACTCAGCATGACCGCATTATGAAATAAAAATGTTGCGGGCCCAAAACTTAAAAAAGTGGCGGAACCAATCAAAAATAGCCCTGCACCAACTAAGGTACGTCTTGTAAAAGCCATAAACTTATCCTTATTTTTGATATACGATTAACGGCAGATCCATTCTGGGGTGGTATAATCAATAATTTGATTTTGGATATGCGCCCCAGTGTAAGGATCGTACACAGGATTCACTTTGGTATGTGGCACATTTTCCCACCGACAATTGCGACCAGAAAATATTGCAGAGAGATTTGCGCCTTTTTTTGTCAGCAATTGCAGTGCGGTTTGAATGTGTTTCAGCGCTTGCGGATAATTCAACTCAATAGGTTGACGCAATTTGTTGATATTGAAAATACTCACAAATGCCGAATCAATTTCTGCAGCAACGCGCTCCGTAATATTTGTATCGTCAACAGAAGGGGCGGGTAAAATCTCCGTTTTACTCAATAAAGCAACTGCACCTTGCAGTCTGTTCAGTGCTTTCTGGCATTCATCACGATCGTTTTTCATGCGTTTTGGATAGGTATCTTGTGCTTTTTGGATCATTGACATAGCTGTCTTGAAATTGTCTATTTTACTTAAATCGGGATCGCTTTTAGAGCAACCCAAAGATTCATAAGCGGTGCCGAGGTTCCAATAAGCATCGGCTTGCGTGCCAGGGTTTGTTTCGGGATTTTTCTTTAATAATGCAGCGTATTCGGCATATTTTTCACACGCTTGATCGAAAGCGCCTTGGCTAAAGAAATTATTAGCTGCAGATTTAGCTTGATTTGTGGCAGAGATAAGATCCGCTAATTCTTTTTCCGCTTTGCGTTGCGCAAGTTCTGCTGCTACTTGATTACGCTGGTTTTGTCTAAATTGCTCAGGATTTTCTAATTGCAAAATGGTAATACGTACCGACTCTTTTTCTTCTGAAGTTGCGCTTCTATCTTCAGATAATAATAAAGCCAACGTTTTATAGTTCTCGAGGGCTTGTTCAGTGGTTCCAACAATTAATTGGGCATCGGCTTGTTTTTTTAAGGCAGCATATTCAGTTTTCATAGGGAGTTCTCGTCTTTAAAAATAAATTCATTCGGATACTATAGCTTCAAAAAAGAGGCAGCAAGCTTAAACCGACGAAGTGTCGTTTTAACCAAATAAATGGCTTGACTAGAGACGCATTTTATTTTATTAATGTTGGAATTTATCAAGGAACCAAAAATTTGCATATCGTCTATGTAAAGCACTATCTCTCCGATGAGGGGCGCTATTTTTTTCAACAAACGTGGTTTCCACGGGTAAAAGCGATCATCAGCCAGCAAGCAGGATATATTGCGGCTGATCATATCCTTCATCAAGATAAAGATGATTGCGTCAATGTCATTTTAAAATTTAATGATGAAGCCAGTTTCCTGCAATGGGTTGATCAACCTGAACACGATAAGGTTATTCAGGAGCTCGATAGCCTTCGTAGTCGCGATTACTTTGAATATGCAATTGCTACGGAAGAGGGTGTTAATGTTGCTTGGGAAAAGGTAACTATAAGTTGAGAGTCTCGTTGCGAATAATCATAATTTACAATTCATAGATAAGTTGAAGGACTTTTCTAAACGCAAAAACTGTTCACCAGCGCAGCTTGCACTTGCATGGTTATTGGCGCAAGGTAAAGATATTGTGCCTATTCCTGGAACGCGATCTCTCGACCGATTAGAAGAGAACATCGGCGCGCTGGATGTTTCTTTATCAAACGATGATTTAGCAGAAATTAATGACTTTATGCCGCTACATGCAACGACTGGAAAACAATATCCCACTGAATTTGATTTTGAGGTTTAAATAGCAATCATCTAATATTGATTAATTTAGGACAGCCAATGTAGCAACTGAGAATTGACTGTCCTGTTAGAAGAGAGGATGTCCCTGAATGTTCTTTGAATTTATGGACGCAGATACTCTATTCGTACTTTTCCCGTTTGCACTTTTTCTTCAAATGCTTTCTCGGCATCAGGAGAATGATCTATCCGATATTGCGTGGGTCTTTCGTCTGCTGAAGAACAAGCTTCATAAGAGCTTGGCTTTTTTGTTTTTCCTTTCTCATCAGGCGCGGACCAGGTTGGAATGCGTGGATCAAGCATGTAATTTCCATCACTTCGTAAAAAAACATGCTGGTTTTTTCCTTCTGCCTTGAAATTAACCAATCCATTTTTTTCCAAACGATGGCAGGCTTTATTATACATTGCTAATATGCGGTTGAGGGTTGTTCCTTTTTTATAAAATTTATCATGATCCTTTTGAGAAATTTCTCCTTCGGGGAAATGATATTGTTGGTCTTCTTTGCTGAAGTACCGGTGCGCTTTAGCAAATCTAAAAACTTCAACAATGCCTTTATTAAAATAAAAGTTACAATAGTCATAAAAATATTGCTCAGATAAAAGTTGCGCCATTAATTTAGGATCGCCATTGGTTAATTGCTTGAGCTGTTTAAACATCAGTTTATTTTCTGCTAAAGCCTGTTCCATGATTTCTAAATATTTTTGCCGTGTTATATTTTTATCCCAATCTTTCTTGCAAGTAGCATAGGTTTTAAAGAATTCATCGAGATTTTTTTCTAATGAATCATGCGATTTAACCAAGTCCGGCATCATTTGTGCGCGATAAGTGTTATATAAACGCAGTCCTTTTTCATAACGAGAATTTGCATCATAGGTTTTCTTGGCTTTAATGAGATGATCGCTGCCAAGATGAAGGCTTAAGGTAATAAATGCACCAAGGGCAGCGCAAAGGGCTAATGCTTTCATGGTGATTAACCCTACTACGGGGAGTGATAATCCTATGAGAGCGCCTGTGCTGGCAGCTAATAAGGAGCGCAGTAAAGCTTGGTCTTTATCGCTTCTCCAAAAATAAAACATATACAATTTCCCAGGAATTTTTTGAACAATATTAGGCACGATTTTTTGCTTAAAGTGATCTAAAAAATCTACAAAGCGGTTGTTATATAAAAAATTAAACATCTAGAATTCCTCAAAAAGCATGTAAGAGCGAGAATGATAACTTAGTTGATAGCGTTATTCAAGCTGTATTGGTTTTTTTATGCTAAAGCATGGCGAAGACGGCTTGACCCCACCTAAGATTGGCGCGACACTACTTTTTTGAGTGTGCACATCCACCCTTAGGGAGAAACAAGGTGATTGACTTATTTCTGGCAGGAGGCTGGTTAATGTTCCCATTGTTAGCCTGTTCGATTATCGCGCTGGCTATCATCGGAGAACGGTTATGGGTGCTACGGCCAAATCGCATCATTCCCGATCATTTGGTCCAAGATATCTTAAAGCGCTTAGCCCAAAACGAATCCCAACCTGTACGTTTAACGGAACTTGCGCAGCAAAGTCCTTTAGGACACATTTTGTCGCAAGGGCTACAACATTGTGAGCAGGGGATCACCATCATGCGTATGCGGATGGAAGATCAAGGTCGACAAATCATTGTTGAGCTGGAACGTTACTTAAATACCTTGGGCACCATCGCGGCAGCTGCGCCCCTGTTGGGCCTCTTAGGCACGGTGTTAGGGATGATTCAAATCTTTGCCGTGTTGGGTGGAACACCCGATCCCGAAGTATTGGCAGGTGGGATCTCTACGGCGCTGCTGACAACCGCCTTTGGGCTGTTTATTGCTATTCCCAGTCTGATGTTTCATCGTTATTTTCGGCGGCGCGTAGATGAGTTTGGTGTAAAACTTGAAAGGGAAGCGCAGAAATTGATCGATGGCTTAAAAGCCATTGCGCCGATGATGACGAACCGGCGTATGGATCGGGCACAACGATGAGATCTATGAGAAAGAAAACTAAACATGGTAAACTACGATGAAATTTGGTGAGCGTAATAGAGAAGACATTGCCATCGATCTCACACCGTTTATCGATGTGGTATTGATGCTTTTACTCTTTTTTGTGATATCGACCACCCTTTTTAAGGGGGCTACCCAACTTGGTATTCAGTTACCCAAGGCCAATGCCCAAAAAATGGTGACAGCAGAAAATACGCTTGAAATTGGTGTGGATGCCAATGGGAATTATTTTGTGAATGGCAAAGCGCTTGCCAGCAACGATCCCAAAAAATTAAAAAATGTATTGGCAAAAAATATTCATAAAGACAACGCTGCCAAGGTAGTTTTAGTGGGTGATAGGAAGGCGCCCCACCAAGCAGTAGTCTCTGCGTTAGCGGTAGCTTCTGCACTGGGAGTGCAGCAGATCCAAATACTGGCAGAAAAAAACGAAACGTAAATTTGGTAACGACACTATCATGACAACACCTTCCAGTTATTCCGGTAAAGCGGTTTATCAACGTTTATTATCTTATGTCAAACCTTACAGATACGCCTTAGTGTTAGCGATTGTCGGTAACATTCTATATAGTGTGGTTGACGTCAGCCTGTTAGAAATGTTGAAACAATTGATCGACAACGGTTTTATTGATCATAACGTAAGCTTTATCCGCTGGGTACCTTTTATGCTAGTCGGCATCTTTGTGGTACGCGGGATGGCCTCGTTTCTTTCCACTTTCTTTATGGGCTGGGTGGGCAGGAATGTGGTGATGACGATTCGCCAACAAATGTTTAGCCATTTATTAAAATTGCCCACTTCTTATTTTGATCGTACCACCTCGGGTGAAATATTATCTAAGATCACTTATAACGTTGAACAAGTAGCGGATGCCAGTACCGATGCGTTATCAGAATTGGTCCGTGAAACCTGTACTGCCATTGGGTTATTTGTTTATATGTTATACATCAGTTGGCGCTTGACATTACTCTTTGTCATCATTGTGCCGATGATGGCCAAAATTATTCACTTTGTTAGCAAACGAATGCGCAGTATCAGTGGCCGCACACAAGAATCGATGGGAAATGTGACGCATGTTGCCGAAGAAGCGATTGAAGGGCAAAAAGTCATTAAGGGTTTTGGTGGTCAAGCATTTGAAATGAATCGTTTTAATGAAGTGACCCAAAATAACCGTCGCCAAGAAATGAAACTCATCACCACCAGCGCCTTGAGTATTCCAATCATTCAATTTATTGGATCCATTGTGTTAGCAGCGACAGTGTATTTAGCCACGCTTGATCCTGAACATATTATGAAAACGGCTATCAGTCCCGGTGAATTTGCGGTAATGATGGGGGCGATGATCAGCTTATTAAAACCGATCAAGCAATTAACCAAAGTCAATGGCAATATTCAAAAAGGGATCGCGAATGCCTGCAGCATTTTTAAGTTTTTAGATGAAAAAGCTGAAATTGATGAAGGTAAACATCAGTTAAATAAAGCAAAAGGCGAAGTGATATTTAAAGAAGTCAGCTTTAGTTATACCGTACAAAAAACTTTAGAGAATATTTCGTTTAGCGTCAAAGCAGGCGAAACCGTTGCCGTCGTAGGGCGCTCGGGAGGGGGCAAATCCACTTTGGTGAATTTATTGCCACGCTTTTATGAAGCCGGGGGCGAAATACTAATCGATGAGATCAACATTCGCGATTTACCTTTAGCAACCTTACGTCGACAAATTGCCATGGTTTCGCAACAAGTGACTTTATTTAATGACACCATCGGTAACAACATTGCTTATGGTTTGGAAAATGTTTCGCGTCATGATATTTTGCAAGCGGCGCTATCTGCACATGCGATGGATTTTATTGAGCGCTTGCCCCAAGGCTTAGATACCGTGATAGGTGAAAATGGCGTTAGACTTTCCGGGGGACAACGCCAACGGATTGCTATTGCCAGAGCAATATTGAAAAAGGCACCGATTTTAATTTTAGATGAAGCCACCAGTTCCTTAGATACTGAATCAGAAAGGTATATTCAAGCAGCGTTAGATGCGTTAATGGCACAATGCACGACGTTAGTGATTGCGCATCGCTTATCCACCATTGAAAACGCGGATAGGATTGTCGTTATCGATCAAGGAAAAATCATTGAGATGGGATCGCACGCAGAATTGATTGCAGCGCAAGGCGTGTATGCCAATTTACGTGAACTGCAATATACGCAAAATGCGTTTGATCACAGCAAATTTAGTCGTGAAGTGATAACTAAAACTTCCGCACCCGCCCAAGTCCAGCCAAATGAGGACAAAAAGTATTAATGGCTTTAGCACTTTCCGAAAAAGTGGTTCATTTTTGGTATAAAAAAAGTATTCTCGCCTATGTTTTATTGCCGCTATCTTGGATTTTTCAAGGTATCGCTACACTTCGCCGTTTTGTTTATCGTTATTTCGCTAAGCCTTTACCCGTGCCGGTTATCATTGTGGGCAATTTGACCGTCGGTGGTACCGGTAAATCGCCGGTCGTCGCTTGGTTAGTGCAATATTTATTAAATCAGGGATGGCAACCTGGAGTATTGATGCGCGGCTATAAAGGTAAATTGCACACCCATGCGGTAAAAGCAGTGGTTGCCAATTCTGATCCGAACATCGTTGGCGATGAAGCGGTTGTTTTAGCGAATAATATTAACGTTCCCATTGTGGTGGGTAAAAGTCGGAGGCAAGCGGCGCAGTATTTGTTACAACGCTATCCGCAAGTGAATATTTTAATCAGTGATGATGGGTTACAACATTATCGCTTAGCGCGGGATATTGAAATTGTTGTCGTCGATGGCATAAGACAGTTTGGCAATGGGCTGTGTTTACCGGCGGGACCATTACGTGAAAGCATGCATCGCTTATCCAGCGTTGATTTTGTGATCACGAATGGTGGCAAGGGTGCGATAATGCTCCAGCTGCAATTAAGTGCGATGGTGATGGCGGTGAATTCTCCCGAAACGCGCCCATTAAACGATTTCGTGGGTAAAACGGTGCATGCCGTAGCTGGCATTGGTCATCCGCAACGATTTTTTGCGATGTTAACAGCGCTGGGTATTCACATCAAAGAACATCCATTTAGCGATCACCACAGGTTTACCGAAAATGATCTGAAATTTAATGATGATTACCCTATTCTCATGACACAAAAAGATGCTGTGAAATGCACGGATATACGCATTAAAGCTTATTATGTGAAATTAGAAACGCATTTACCGCCAGAATTTGGTCAACAATTATTGGAGAAACTTGCGCGTGGACAAAAAATTACTGGACATTCTCGCTTGCCCCATTTGTAAACAGCCTTTGCAGTATCGTAAAGAAGACAAAGAGCTGATTTGTAAATTTGATAAGCTGGCTTTTCCGATCAAAGATGATATCCCGGTGATGCTAGAAGATGAAGCCAGAAGAATTCAAGAAGATGAAGATTGAGGGATATCGAGGGCCTTCATGACTAAAGAAGAAACCTACATTTATTATTCTTTTTGTAAAGCGGTGCAAAATAATGATCCTGGAGCAGTTGCGGTATTGCTGTTCTGCCATGATTTTCTTCAGGGAAAATTAAACGATCCCATGCCTGGGGTTAAGGATCTCAGTCCGTCAACTTTTGCATTAAATCTTGGTGAGATAGGTAAGAAATTGGTTGACGTATTATGTGCCTTTGGTGCTAACCCAACGCCAGCCGATCTGAAAGCTACGCTAAAGCAGGAGTATTCTTTAGAAAAACAAAAAAAGGAATTGATTCAGGCGCAACAACAGCTTTATATTTTAATGGGCGTTACATCGTTAGTTATCTATGGAACGGTATCAGACAAAATGCAAGTGGTCCATTTGCGTACCCATTTCGATGAGAAAAGTACGCAGTATAATTTTCTTACTGCGCTATTGAAAATATTTGATATAAAATATGAACTCGCAAACAAAAACCTAGAGTCCGGAAAGTTAGGGAAATTTATCATGGTACTGCCGGGGGAATTTACACGTTTACATGCTTTGTTTACTGGTTCAGAGGATGATATTAAAAAAGTAGTTGCTCATAACAAACAGTATATCGATTCATTTAATCCATTTCAAAAAGAAGTATTGGTGGATGTTCTTTTCTCGGGCAAAACATTTGGAGATATAGAATATCAGAGTAGAAACTCTGGTTTTTCTGTGACTGGGATAGCCTGTTATTTAAGAGAATTGATTAAAGCCAAAGCCATGCCTTTTATATTTCAAACAGAAAGTAAAGCAAAAAATAAAACTGTGGTGAAAACTGAACCGCAAGAGACAAACAGGAATTCACCAAAATTTTTGCCTTTATATGATACCGTTGCTACAAAAGATAAGGATTCAGCGCGCCTGCGCCCAGCGACTGCGGAAACCGCACAAATTTCTGCACCCGCTGGCGTAGAATCAAATAGGATCTAGCGCCTAAACGCGCTCCCCACGTTCCGGCGCTAAGAGCGCCTAAACGCGGGGCTAATAACCTACGCTGCTACCGCAGCTGGCGGATCCAATTAGAAGAGAGGTGGATGCGGCACGCGCTCCCCACGTTCCGGCGCTAAGAGCGCCTACACGCGGGGCTAATAACCTACGCTGCTACCGCAGCTGATGGATCGAATTTAAAAATTATTTTCTTCTTTGCTGGTTTCTTTATCTTTATCGTGGGAAACGTCCGTTTTCGAAGAATGTTTCGTCGTCACTTGGGTAAGTGGTTTAGGCGCAGCAGGGGCTTTCGCTTCACTTTCTTCCCAGGTCACAACAGCTTTTTGAACCGTTTGTGTTAACCGTTCTACGCGTTCAGGTTTTGAAGACGGATCGTATTTTGTCACCACTTGTTTTAGCGCCTGCGATTCAGCTAAAGCACGTTGTGTTTGCGAAGATTCGGTAAACTTCACTTCTGAACTTTCGATTTCAGCTTGTGATAATTTAGCAAAGCTAATTTTATCTTTTTCTTTAACAACCGGTTCGGTTGGAACTGCCGGCTCGGTAACTTTCATCGGTTGTGGTGCTGTGACGAATTTCTGCACAGGCTCAACCATTTTGGGTTTTTCCGCAGTTACTGGGCGTTGATCATGCATCGGGGCATGAGGCGCAGCCACTTGTGGTTCATGATGATGTTCTGCACGATGTTGATGATCACGATGTTGATGATCACGATGTTGATGATGATCACGATGTTCATGATGATCACGATGTTCATGGTGAGAAGTATCATGATCCCGATGTTCTCTGTGATCACGGTTATCCCTGTGATCACGATTATCGCGATTATCGCGCCGATAACGATCGTCACGTTGTTGCCGATGGGGTTGATGTTGCCCCCCTTGTGGACGACGATTGCCTTGTTGATTCCGTCTGCCTTGGCGCTCTTTACCTTGCCCGCCACGAGAACGACGCCCTTGTCTTTGTTGATTACCGCGGCGACGTTGATGTCTTTGATCCTCTTGACTGCTCGTGGTATCAAGCTGTTGCGATCTTTCTTGTTTTGCTTCATTGGCAGCGCCAAATACCGCAGACCATAAACGCCGGATTAAACCTGGATCGCGGGATCCTTGTATCGGGGCTGGCGGTGTGGTGGGCGCAAATTGTTTCACCGCGGGTTCCGCCACTTTCTCTTCTTCCGCATGCGATAACATGTCTTCCATTTTGGATTTAGGCGGCGAAATTAAATTGTAACTGGACTCTTCGCGATCTTTATGATCATCTTCTTTGATGCGATTGATTTCATATTGCGGCGTCATCATATGGGGATTGGGCAACAAGAGGATCCGTAAGCGGTGCCGTTGTTCTAAATCCATGACTGCTTGCCGTTTTTCATTCAGTAAATAGGATGCCACATCCACGGGGACTTGTACTTGCACTTGGCGGGTATCTTTTTTCATGGCTTCATCTTCAATGATACGCAATATGGCTAACGCCAGAGATTGAATACCGCGGATGGTCCCTTGGCCTTCACAACGCGGACAGGCCACTTGGCTAGAATCGCCCAACGACGGACGTAAGCGTTGCCGTGACATTTCCAATAATCCAAAGCGTGAAATTCTTCCCAATTGAATACGTGCGCGATCTGCTTTTAATTCTTCGCGCAAGTGATTTTCAACCATGCGTTGATGGCGAGGAGAATTCATGTCGATAAAGTCAATCACAATGAGCCCACCGATATCTCGGATGCGTAATTGGCGGGCAATGGCTTTGGCTGCAGCAAGATTAGTTTGTAACGCCGTTTCTTCAATATCACTGCCTTCGGTGGCGCGTGCAGAGTTAATATCGATAGCAATCAATGCTTCTGTGGGATCGATGGCAATGGAAGCACCATTGGGTAATGCAACCACCCGTCGGAAGGCAGATTCAATTTGGCTTTCAATTTGGTAACGATTAAATAACGGGATAGGATCGTTATAAAATTTCACGCGATCAGCAAAATCAGGACGCACAATTTGGATATGCTTTTTCACATGCTGATAGGTATCTTCGGTATCAACCAAAATTTCGCTAATATCTGGCCGTAAATAATCTCTTAAGGCGCGGATAATCACATCGCTTTCACGGTGAATAAGAAACGGTGAAGGACGCTCTTGCGCTGCTTGCTGAATCGCTTGCCATTGACTTAAGAGTACATCGAGATCCCATTTTAATTCTTCAATGGAACGACCTAACCCAGCGGTGCGTATAATTAATCCCATGCCTTCAGGCACGGGAAGTTGATTTAACGCATCTTTTAATTCGTTGCGCTCATCGCCTTCGATGCGCCGTGAAATGCCACCTGCTCGCGGATTATTGGGCATGAGTACCAAATAACATCCGGCTAAACTCAAATAGGTGGTGAGGGCTGCGCCTTTGGTGCCGCGTTCTTCTTTGTCGATTTGGATAATAATTTCTTGTCCGGGTCTGAGTGCATCACGAATATGTGGTTTATTACTTTCGAATAAACTCGGGTGGCTAAAATATTCTTTGGCAATTTCTTTTAGCGGTAAAAATCCGTGACGATCTGAACCATAATCCACAAACGCAGCTTCGAGACTGGGTTCAACGCGAGTGACACGACCTTTGTAAATACTCGCTTTTTTCTGAAGTCGTCCGGTACGTTCGCTATCAAAATCTTCCAGGGTTTCACCGTCGGTAATAGCAACGCGGAGTTCTTCTTTGTGGGTGGCATTA
>Ga0207089_1109_pt1 | contig 12371 bp, 10 predicted proteins | sample Alteio_BWMinHeat_49_FD_153571 | JGI IMG/M metagenome (GOLD analysis project Ga0207089, IMG submission 153571) | Enriched cells from forest soil in Barre Woods Harvard Forest LTER site, Petersham, Massachusetts, United States -... | ecosystem: Environmental > Terrestrial > Soil > Temperate forest >...
GTGCGCGCATCGCTTCGCATAAAAATCCAAAAACAGATCGCTCTTGTAAGCGACAGGTTGCAACCACAGTCATTACACGTTCAAGATATATTGTGCCGTTTGGTGACCATGTGCCAAAACAGATTTTTCGCCAGATAACAATTTGTCGCAAAACTCGTTCAGCAATATTATTTGTTGGTTCAACGCCGACTGTACCAACAAAAGTCCAGAGCGCTTCCTTGATTTTTAAAATATTTAAACATGTATTTTTAGTTTTAGAGTTGTCCGAGACAGCGCCAGTCATTAAAAGTTTTTCTACTTTTCGACGAATAGGTTTCATTAGTATTTTAAATTTTTCGCGACTCATTGTACCATCACGAACCTTATGCCAATCATGAAATATGAGTTGCGTATAATAAAGTAATTTCAAACCAAGCACTGATGAGTATCCAGACCGCTCAGATATTTTTTTAAAATCTCGCTTGAGATGGGCCCAACAAATTTGTCTGCACTTGGCCGCGACCCAAGAATAAGAAGAATAGCGATCCGAACCTAAAATTCCTTGAAATGCTGCGCCTAATAATGCTTTAGCGGCAGCTGCACTGCGGGTCTTTACAATCATAAAAACAGCAACCATGTTAGCGACAGCAACCCATGTCCACATTTTATTTCCACATTCGGCATGACTGGTTTCATCGCAATTAACAACCGCCATTTCTTTAATAGCCGCTTTCGCTTCTTCAACTGGGGCTTTAAGCGCAGCACTCACAGTTTCTTCTGCGCGCTTAACGGTCGCAATACAAATTGTTAATTTAAAAAGATCCATAAAAAGTCTCGCAACATCACGCTTACTCAATTTGTAATCGCTTCCAAATGTTGCAATCAGCGCTAATAAACATGGCCCTAACATCCCTGTCGGCACCCCATGTGGAAGTGGAGCTAAATAATTTTTTTTGCAATCTTCGCAGCATCCATAAAATAACTGGTGTTCCGTTACCTCAATTTTGATGGGGGGTAATTCATGAACTTGATGTCGCTGATAACAATCGGTCAGTTGAATGTTTCCACCGCATGGACAGTGTTCTGGCGGTTGGTGTTTTTCAACGTGATCAACTTCATTGATAGGCACTAGGCTTCGAGTCACTCCAGGATGGCCCGGTTGACCACCGCGATTACGTTTGCTTTTTTTAATTTTCTTTTTGGGTTGGAAAGGCATGGTTGAAGGAGGCTTGGATGAATTACTTGAATTGATATTCAGCTTTTCTTTTAGGTCTTCTATTTCTTTTTGTTGAACATTAATAATGGCAATTAACGTGTTTATAATTGTTCTGGCATTTGGATCAGTAATAGCATCTATCGCCGGTTTAAGGCTGTCGAGTAATGCTGGTATGTTTTCGCTCTTCACTGATTTATCAACCATTCCATCTGATATGTGATAGCAGTGTAACATAGCTTTAAAAGCCGGAATTTTACCTCTTTAAACGCTCACTGTTACATTAAAAAAATGAGACGACTCCGCTTTATTCCAAGGATTAATTAAAGGCCGCATGGCGTTTAATAGCGGCTTTATAAATAAGAATTTAATAAATCACTAAGGGTATAATTTTTTTGAAAAAAACCGTGAAAAACGTGTCAAGCTTTTTTTAAATATTCTTTAGCTTTTCACCCATCATTGCTTTTTGGAGATTAGAGGGCTGAACGCTTACCATTGTGATAGTTTTAACTATTACAAATAGAATATTACCAGTTTATTTGTGTTTTAATTTTAAGCTTAGCATCGCGATGAAGAATTCCAATTAATTGGCCAATTGAGGTTGCTGTTGAATGTCCAAGTCCATTCCATTGTGCTTCAAGTGTATCATACCAGTGTTGACCTTTAAATTCAGACTCAAAATTTATTTCAGGTTCTATGAGGCCGCTTGAAACAAGTTTAGCAAGATTATTTGATCCAATACTTATTCGAACACAGCCCATGGCAGCCAAATGTTCATAGTCGAGTGCTGTTGCTTGGCTAAATCCACTGTCTGCAATTAATGGTTCAATGTTTTTTTTCCACCAAGAATTGGTATAATTTTTTGCTTCTGCCGAATTGGCTATATTAGCTTTCTGTAATGGTCTGACGCTTTGTATGGTTGAAAGAACAGCCAAAATTTTAATTTGCCGACTTGTTAGGCTGTTAACTACTGAACAAGCCGCAGTCCCAGCAAGAGCAATCATATCATCGGCATTTGCTGTAAGTCTTTGTGCAATTAGTTCTGCTAATAATTCATGCTTATCTTCATTATCAGTAGTTGCGGAATCAACTATCGCCGCCTTAATTAAAAGAGCGCTGCTAGGGTGATTTAAAGCATTTTTAAATATTTGAGATCTATCCGCGGGGATGTCTTTTTCTAGATTTTCAACTCGTTGAGCCAACCGCATTACAAAATTTTCCATATTCATTTTAGCAGCAGCTTGCATTTCGGGAGATTGAGCAGTGACTAGCTCAACAAGCCATTTAACTCCATTAGAAGAAATTTCCTTTATGAAACTGCCTGCAGCACCACCAACTGCGCTGCTAACTATTAAAGTTGAAATTGGATCCATGTTTTCTCCACTTTAAGTATCATCTCTATTAATTAATTTTTTCCTCGCTGAAGCATGACGTTCTCGCAAATCAACATCAATATATTTGTCTGTGGTTATACTGGAACTGTGGCCAGCATCATCACGAACATGTTCTCTTGGCCTGCGTTTTATATCATCTGATATACCGGTGTGTCGTAACCAATGAACAGTAGCCGATTGTAAACCATTAGCTTCTTCCGTAAAACCATCCCTGCGTAATTTATTTATTGCTTCATCAAAGCAGTGCTGAACTATATTTCGTATTTGATTTGTACTTGATATTGCCCCTTCATTGCGTGTATTTGGTATCAATGGAGTTTGATCATCAACAGAGGGAAGAGGGGTAAGTTTAAGATATTTACGCCATCTCTTAAGCGAAGCTAGCATAGAATCACTTACTGCAATTTGTCTTTCTTTATTTCCTTTCCCAACTGTTGTAAACCACCAATTACCATCATGATCACGACGGAAATCATTCATTTTTGGCAACCATCGTTTACATGAAACCAATTCAGAAACGCGCAAATACATAGAATAAAGTATACTCATAATAAATAGAGTTCTTTCATGTTTTTTAGGGCTTGTATCGGCTAACTGTTTTGCGGTTTCAATAACAGTATCCCATTGTAATTCTGATAGTCGTCTAATAACCGTTCTTGTCTGTTGTTTGCGAAAATATTTGCTCTTTTGCCTAATTTGCGTAACAGGATTAATTTCCGTGTAATTTTCTTGAATAAGAAATTTATAAAAACTACCTAAAATCGCGAAAATTTCTCGAATTGCTTTTTCAGATAAGGAATGATGCTTTATATTGGGCATTGTTCCATTTTTTGCAGCCACTTTACTAACTGTTACTACAAATGGACGCCAAACAGGATTTGATTTCCTTTTGTCATCTTCATCAATAAAACGGGGTACTTTTGAAATTCCAATCCATGATTCTGGAGGATTTTTACAAAAATTTACATAAGCTTCGATATCATTTCTTTTAATTTGAAATATAGATTTTTTTTGAATTAGCCATGACCATTGCAACAAACGCTCTACTTCACGTCTATAGCTATTAAATGTTGCTTGGTTATCATCATATTCTTTTAAAAAATTTTTTACGGCATCAAAATCATTTTGAGAAAATGGTAATTTTATATTCTCCGGCAATTGAATTTTTTTTATATTCTTAATAGTGTCAAATAATGCTAGCGGAATAATATTTTTTATATTCTTTGGCTTATCTTTATGATTCATTATTTTTCTTCCAATGAGTCATCATCTGCTTCATCAATAGCTTTTCTAATCTCGGCCTCAATTTTTTTTGCTTCTGGTAACTTTCCACTTAATTCGCTTGGTAATGTTCTTGTAAGTCGAAATTCAGAAACACCTATTGGTTTTTCAATACCGCGTAAAGCATATTCAACATCAATATGATCTTTTGACGCACATAAAATAATACCTATTGACTGATTTTCCCATTCCTCTTTAACAAAATCATCCAATAGGTTTAAATAATAGTTCATCTTACCTGCATATTCTGGTTTAAATTTTCCAGACTTAATTTCAATGGCGACTAGACAGCGTAATTTTCTATTACTAAAAAGTAAATCAATAAAATTCTCTGTACCATTTGGAGATACAACACGGTATTGGTTACCAATAAATGCAAATCCATAACCAAGCTCAAGCATCACATCTTGAATTTTTTCAACCATTCTGTTTTCAATTTGATATTCAAGAACAGGTTGAGTTAATCCTAATGTGTCGAGCATGTAAATACTTTTCATAGTTTTATTGGCTTGTTCTGCTAGATGTATTGGTAGTGCTTCATCAAAATTGTGATCTTTATTTTCAACAATATGACGTTCATAAGCTTGTGAATTAATATTTAACTCAAGAATGTTTTTTGTCCATCCCATTTGTTGAGTCATCGTTAAGTAATATTCACGAGCCTTTATATCTTTTACTTTGCTCATGATAAGAATGTTTTGTCCCCAGCCAACTTCTCCAACGATCTGTTGGAGATTTGGTTGGTCTTTATATTCCAAATAAAATTGCCTCATATACCAAAGATTTTGTGGGGAAAAACCAGCTGTTGTGCCGATAAATAGTCGCTTTAAATCAGCGGAAAGTTGTTCAACGATAGCTTTTCCCCAACTATGCTTTTCTTGGGCTTGTACTATTTGTTGACCTAACCACCAATAAAGATTGATTTGTTCTTTACATGCAGTTTTTGCGACTTTAATTCTTGTTGAAAGCACCTTTTTCTTAGCATCTTCTAATAACTCTGCATAATGCTTATTAATAGGTGTAAACGTATCGATTCCAGTCCGCTTTGGCATAATTAGCAAGTCCATAATGAGTTAAGAATGCAAAACGTCAATTCTCCAACAAGTCATTGGAGAATTAGACACAAAAACTCGCATTATTTAACAAGTTGATTATTAATGCATTTTTATAAAATACACTTAAGAAAACTCAGTTTTGGATATTTTATCACGCGGATTCTATTTGTGATAGTAATATTTATCACCAATAGAATTATGACTGGAGCCAATTATTGTTTGACCACCTACTCGGCCTCTAGTGGTCACCTGCCGCTACAAAACTTTATGGAAATTTTAAATAAGTCTTTTATGAAAGTTTTGTCAGTAGTGTTTTTGCATAACTTCTATAATTTCCCCTGTTTTGTTCTATCGCATTCCTAAAGGATTCTTTTTGAAGTTGTGCGCTATTATTAAAAACACCATTTCTTTTCAATAAATCATGAATTTGTTTGTTAGTTTGACGGGTAAATGCTAATCCTTTATCCGACGGTAACTCGATATTTACTTGTTCTTCAATAGAGCGGTTTGATATTTTTTCTGAGTGCAGTCTTTGGAATTTCAACCCAGGGTCTTCATGATTTATGGGGGGAATAGCTGCTTTTTCCTCGATAGCCGTTTTGTAGATCTTTTCTTGTTTTGCTATCAATCCTTGGAAAATATTTATATTTTTAAAAGCATCTTTATCCATTTCTCTCGCTAATTCTTTCGACACCCGAAATCTTTGAATATGTTCGTCTCCAAATCGGCCAGGTCCAAAGAGGGGTTCTATATCTCGATTAGAAGATATCGTAAGCACATATTGCTCATTATTAAGCTTAAAATATGCATGATATTGGCAGTTCTCTTCTCTATAATTTAAAAATTCGTATACTTTGATTGTATGCTTTATAAAGGAAAATTTTTGCATCGAATAATAAATCGAATAATTTAGAGGGATGTGAGATTGGCAAGTATAAAAATCACCTCGCTCATCTTTAGAATGAGTTATTGTATATTCAGAAAAGACAGCAGGGTCTTCGCGTAATATTTTTTCGATATTGTTATATAAACCGTTCATGAGCATTTTTTATCATTTAAGACGTGCATTATATCCCCAAACCTAAGAGTCTACAATTTCAACTTTGGGGTTGCTATTCTGCTTTGATAACCACACGAGGAATTTTTAATAATGCATCCAGATTATTTTGTGTAATATGGTGCAGTTCTATATTGTATAAAGTTATATCATCTAGTATGTCACCACTGAAGATATCTGCATCGCCAAAATGACCTTGCGCGTTATGTAAAACGCCTTCGCCAAGAAAATGAACTATTGCGTCTTTTAATGCAAGCTCAAGATAACCATCTTCATTGATTAAGTTTAGTTGGATTAATTCCTGGTTTGATGCAAACGCTTTTTTTAGCGTATTATTTTTCTTATCGTGAACCCATTTGCCCTCAATAAATTGTTGAGCGATCTGATCTATATTATTCATATACATTACCTATAATTATTCTAAAAGTGCAAAAATTCGGTTTAATTCTAGTTCGTCTAGTTTAAATAATTCGGAAATTTTGGTAATTCTTCAAAATCCTGCATGTCATGTTGAACAATAATATGAGCATTCTTATTTTTCATTAATCCCTTAATGCGATCTGCTGAAGCCATGGTATCTGCACGGCTGGTATTAAATGCAGGAACTCGTAAAGGTTCAAAGCTGGATCTTTGATGAAATTCATCTCCCGAAATAATGATTACACCCGTTTGTGGTAGCTTTATCATCAGTGATTGATGCCCTGGCGTATGACCTGGTGTACTGAGTATTTGCACAGTGCCATCGCTAAATACATCATAATCACCATCGATCATTATTTTGTGAGCGGTTTTCCAGCCAGTTAAAGTGCTTGCATCGATAACAAAAGGATTCGGGTGCGTTTTTGCATATGCTAATTCTTTTTTTTGCAGTATCCACGTTGAATGAGAAAATTGATCAAGACCGCTCATATGATCAAAATGCGAATGGGAAACAGATACGTATTTGATTTCTTCTGGTTTTAAGTTAATTTTTTTTAAATTTTCTTCAAGAGTAGTTGTTTTTGTAAAATGATATAGATCAACTGTTTCTGGTTTTTTGACCAGAGAGTCAGATAATCCGGTATCCCAGAGTAAAGTTCCTTTGGGATGTACAATCAGAAAACAGGGGTCTGCTAATTGAATAGACTTATTATCGTAATCCCCTGTATCCGAAAATCCTGCAAAATTTGATACATCAATGCGTCCGCAATCAATTGCATAGAGTTTAATTTGAATTGGCTGCTTATCTTGTGCTTGTGCATAGCTACAATTCAAGTTCAACATAAAGATAGCGGCAATAGATAGAAAAATGGATAAATATTTCATGGTAACCTCTGACTTAACAGCAAAAATAATGTGAAAGGCATGCTAAACAATGGTAAGCCATTTATCAAGCTGGGAAATCTAACTTTCAACGACTCATTATTAAAGAGTCTTATTACTAGTCATTTCTGGTTTCTGCTACACCATTTCTCTGCAATCGTTAAAAAATTTCAATTCCAGCTTTTTAGACACGTGCATATAATATGTAATTTATCCATCAGAAGTGTTTAGATCTAAGCTCTCGCTTAATTCAATTAGTTACGAGCAAGATCAGGAGTAATGTTGAGTGATTCTGACAAATGAGTCATTATTAATTCCACATATCCCTCAAAAATCAATTCAAAATTTAGGCGCACTGTAGCATATAATACAAAAAATTTAAAAATGAATTTAACTATGAAAAATGGTGCTGTAAATCATGCCTGAATTACCCGAAGTTGAAACAACGATGCGTGGCATTTTACCGCATATTAAACAGCAAATTATTACACGTGTTGCTGTAAGAGAAAGTCGTTTGCGTTGGCCAATTCCATCTAATATTCAGTCTATTTTGACAGACCAAATGATTTACGATGTTGCGCGTCGTGCAAAGTACATATTGTTTAAAACAACAGAGGGTACGATTATTTTGCATCTTGGTATGTCTGGATGTTTGCGTGTTTTAACCGAGGATTATCCAGCTGGGAAACATGATCATATTGATATTGTTTTTCAGAACAACAAAATACTGCGTTTCACCGATCCTAGACGTTTTGGTGCTTTTTTATGGGTAAAAGGCGATCCTTATCATCATGCTTTATTAAAAAATTTAGGGATTGAACCCTTAACGAAAGATTTTTCTGGAAAATATCTTTTAACATATGCACAGAATAGAAAAATTTCCGTCAAAGCATTTATCATGGATAATAAAATTGTAACGGGTATCGGTAATATTTACGCTACAGAAGCGTTGTTTGCGGCAGGGATTAATCCAATGCGATCAGCGCAATCGTTATCATTGATACAATGGAATAGCTTGACTCAAGCCATTAAGAAAATATTACGATGCGCTATCAAACGGGGCGGCACTACATTAAAGGATTTTCTCAATAGTGACGGCAAGCCCGGGTACTTTTCGAATCAACTTAAAGTGTACGGTCGAATGAATTTGCCCTGTGTAAAATGCCAGAACTTATTACAATCGATAAAGCTTGGCCAAAGAAGTACAGTATATTGCACAAAGTGTCAGACATAAATGAGTAAAAATATGAATAAAAATGTTGCTGTTGTTGGCGCAGGCATTGCAGGATTAACTGCGGCTTATTATTTAAAAAAATATGGCTACACAGTTACAGTGTACGAAGCATCTAATCGAGTTGGCGGCAGAATGACGACAGATAGGATCAACGATTGTTTGATTGATCGGGGCGCTCAATTTTTATCTTCTGATTATTTCACGCTCTTGCCTTTGATTCATGAATTAGGTATGAAATCAGAATTGGTTGAGGCAAGCGCGTGGATGGGTATTGTTCGCAATCATAAAATCAGGAAAATTTCTGCAAATCATTTTTTTTCACCTGTCACAAGTGGTTATCTAAGTTTAAAAGAAGCATTTCAATTTTTGTTAAGAATGAAACGGTGGCAATCTAAAATCGTTTCGTTACCACTTGATGATTATGCAGCTTGGGAAAATTTTGATGATGAATATGCAGACAAATTTATTCTTAAGGAGTTTGGTAAAAACATCCTTGAATATATGATTGAACCACAGATGCAAGGATTTCATTATCAATCCCCCGAGCAAACATCAAGAGTACACGCATTGATGCTTCTATGTTTCATGCTCAAAAAAGGAAAAGTAATGAGCCTTCGTTATGGAATGGGCTCATTACCAGAAAAATTAGCTACATTCCTTGATATAAAATTCAATTGCTCTATTTTATCCTTAAATATCGCACCTGCTGGAAATGTTACGCTGGAATCAGATACTGGAAAATTTTACGCAGATCGAGTTATTCTTGCTGCACCCGCAAGTATTGGAAAATATATATTTAAATCTTCTAATGAAATTGAAACGAAGCTGCTACAAACCCAATACAGCTCGACAATTAATATCGGCATTGCAACTGATTCAAATTGGATGTTGCCTAAAGAATTGCGTGAAGTTTATGGTATTTTAATACCACGACGTGAAAGACAAAGAATTGCTGGAATCGGAATTGAATCAAGAAAAAGTGCGGGTAGAATAAAGGAAGGTGAACTTTTTGATATCATGCTAGATAGTCGTCATGGCTCGGAATTATTCGAGAAAACTAATGATGAGATATTGAAAATCATTTTGCCTGAACTTCAAAACTATTTTCCAAGGTTATCTGAGTCAATTCGTCTGTCACATTTCACTCGATGGAAAGATGCTGAACCAATTTCTTCTTTAGGTAGGAGCAAAAATATAAAAAAATATAAGGAAGCACTAAATTCTTCAGCACAAGTTATTCTTGCAGGGGATTATATGGGATTTCCTTACACAGATAGTGCTGCCTTCACAGGCAAATGGGCTGCTGATTTTATTAAACGTAGGGAGATTTGATACCTTTTTGGGGTTCTGTGGTAAAACCGACAAAAATTGCCGGTTTTAGTTTTCGGAACTTATTTTGTTCACTACCAGTCTAATCTTCTTTTTGATATTGTTTGGCTTCACTTGGTATCACAATTCCCTGGAGCTTTCGTCTAACCCAAACATGTATTGCATTGGTACAATCAACAGGCAAATCAAGCGACCCTACTTTAATTGAAATTGCTTTTGATGATTCTGTTTCATGCCAGAGCCGCGAACCACATGTAGGACAAAAAGCACATTTTAGTTTCCTACCAGCATCTGAATTTCGGTACCAATATTTAGGTATTCCTTTGGTTATTTTAAATCCATCTCTTTCAACATCAAGTGATATGCCAAATGCGGATGCAGACTGTTTTTGACACTCCAAACAATGGCATATGTATAAAGACAACGGATCACCGTTGCTTTCGTAATGAATTTCACCACACTGACATCTTCCTGTTCGCATTTTCTTTCTCGTATTTAAATTTTATGTCGGTCCAAAAAAACGCTAATCTTCTCTTCTAATTTCAGTATTGTGCTGAGGAGCCCTAAAAATAGCTCGATAATACGTTTGATGTGAAATGCCATCGCCCTCTTCTATTTGCCAAGAAACTAAATCCTCCCGTATAAAAGCGCAACCCTCAACTTTATTAAATTCTATTGGAATGGTGTATAGACCTAACTTTTCCGCGACTTTTATGCACTACACTCGTAACCCATTGTAATTATTACACTTGACGTCTTTTTAAGTGCCATGTAGTGTGTGAAAATAGTTTTCACTACACGTATTTATTTCATAGGCTAAATGTGGCTTTTATACGGAAATACAAGGTAAAAGGACGTGTTTACCTCGCCGAGGTCGAATCGAAACGAATTGACGGAAAGGTCAGGCAAAAAGTTTTGCGATATCTTGGTGTCGATCCCCATCAAAATAAAAGTGTGTTTCCCTCACGCAAAGAGGATCTTGCCCTCGAAAGTTCGCGTGTGTTTGGATCTGTAATTGCCTTAGATTTCATCGCAAATGAACTGGGCTTGTATGCGCTTCTTGGTGAGCACGCCAAGATTATTCTTACGCTTGTATTTTGCCATTGTCACGACTATCGTAGCTTGGCCGATGTTGAACGGTGGTTCCATAAAACGGATCTACGTCAGATTCTTGGAGTGGAGAAAATATCAGAAAAACAGCTACGAGATGCGTTATCGGCACTAGCAAACATCGATCAGCTGTCATTACAAAAGTCCATTTTTGAAAATCAAAGCAAAATTTGTGGAGAAATTCGTTCATCGGTTGTGTACGACGTCACTAATACTTATTTTTTTGGAAAACGGTGCGATCTCGCAAAATACGGGAAAAATAAGGAAAATGATAGGAGTAAACGCGTCATGCAAATTGGTTTAGCAATGACCAAAGAGCATGGAGTGCCCATTTTGCATCAAGTACACAGAGGTAACATTCATGATAGTAAAATATTTGCTGAAACAATCATTCAATTAAAACGGATTGGTTTTCGCGCAGGAACTATCGTTTATGACCGTGGGATGAATGCAAAAAGCAGCATTTTGAAGCTATCTTCCCTACATTGGAAAATCATTGGTGGTATGCCTTTGCATCAGGGAATTAAGTCAACCATTTCAAAAATGGACTTTTCTGAGCTGGAATCTTTTCGAAATCGTATCCAGCAGGAAGATACGGTTTTTTACGGAACCACGATTCCTTATCAACTGGACAGCGTAAAAGGTAAATTGCTCATTTTATTAAATCCCAGAAAAAGGCTTGAAATAAGGGAAAAACGGCTTAAGAAAATAAAAGCCATTCGAAACGCCCATGCAGCCGGAAAAGTGGTAGATATAAAAATGAAAAAATATTTTAATAAATCGGGTGGTATTAATTCTCATGCAATAAAGCGTGCTGAAAAATATGATGGTCTATCAATTTTATTTACGACGGGCAAATTATCGCGCGAAGATATTGTACAAATATATTTTGGTAAGGATCTTATAGAGAAGGCATTTCAATGTTTTAAAGGCGTTTTAGCATTGCGGCCTGTTCGCCACTGGTTGGAAAACAATGTTCGTGCGCACATAATGATTTGCTATCTTGCATATGTTCTGCTGACGACATTTCGTTTCAAACTCAATAATTATGCGAAAAAAAGCAGTATTTCTGGTATTTCAGTGTCTCGCGCTCTTTCTGAACTCGCAGATACATATCGAGTTTATTTTTATAATCGAGAACAACAAAAATCGAATCAGGATCGAAAAACACTGGATTCTAAGCTAGTTCAGCTATCTTCTCTGCAAGAAGATATTCTCAAAGCAATTTCTCCGACACTTATTTTTTAATTAAACCAGCTTTAGTTATGTAGTGAAAACGCTGAATTTCTCGAAAAAAATAGTGTTTTTTTGTATTAATTCTATGAATTTAGTAAGATACTAACAGTGATGTATTTTATTCAGAGCCAATAACTCTGGTTGACGGTTAGTCTAAAACCCCTTATTTTTAGCTGTTTCA
>Ga0207089_1110_pt1 | contig 12370 bp, 10 predicted proteins | sample Alteio_BWMinHeat_49_FD_153571 | JGI IMG/M metagenome (GOLD analysis project Ga0207089, IMG submission 153571) | Enriched cells from forest soil in Barre Woods Harvard Forest LTER site, Petersham, Massachusetts, United States -... | ecosystem: Environmental > Terrestrial > Soil > Temperate forest >...
CATTTATAATTAAACTTATCATGCATAATAATCCTATATAATAGTGAAATAGACCAACATACTAAGGAAGCGATGGTGAAAAGAAATTTCCTGAGTGTCCTATTGTTTGTACTTTTTTTTATGTCATCAGCGAGTTACTCGGCGAAATTGGGGATGTTGCTTGATGTCAGCGGCGCTATTAGTCCAGCGGTTCAAGATTATGTGCAGCGCAGCATTAAGGAGTAAGTTATGGAGGGTAGTCAGATGATAGCAATGTCTGTCGTGATCGTCGTATTAGTCGTATTTCTTTTTTCTTTTTTACATATTCTGTATGAGTATGAGCGCGGCGTTATTTTCACATTAGGACGTTTTTGGAAAGTGAAGGGTCCTGGTTTAATTATCGTAGTTCCTCTGCTTCAAAAAATGATAAAAATGGAATTGCGCACGGTGGTGATGAGTATTCCAGCGCAAGATGTGATTTCTCGCGATAACGTATCGGTTAGAGTCAATGCAGTGGTGTATTTTCGTGTGATTAACCCCGAAAATGCAGTCATTCAGGTTGAAAATTATTACGAAGCAATCAGCCAACTTTCGCAAACAACGCTGCGTTCGGTGCTAGGACAGCATGAGTTGGATGAAATGCTCGCGGAGCGTAATAAATTAAATGCGCATATTCAGCAGATTTTAGATGAACAAACCGCCGCGTGGGGCATTAAAGTCGGCATGGTTGAAATCAAACACATTGATCTAAACGAAAGCATGATACGCGCCATTGCAAAACAAGCAGAAGCGGAACGCGAGCGTCGAGCTAAAATCATTCATGCGGATGGAGAGTTTGAAGCATCTAAAAAATTATTGGAAGCAGCACAAATATTGGCGCAACAGCCGCAAGCATTGCAGTTACGTTATTTGCAGACATTATCCAATATTGCGGAAGAAAAAAATTCCACGATTGTATTTCCATTACCAATAGAAATGCTATCTGCTTGGCAGAAGTGAAAATTAAAACAAATCCGAACCAAAAATCTCTAATTCCACATCTGTCATTTTAGAATTCATTTCCTGTTGTTTTTCTAAATTTTTAAAATCCCATCGATTTCTATCCATTAACTGACTTAGCTTAACGCTGGTTAACGCATGTAGCATATTACTGGGTATTTTGGGATTTTCTTTTGCCAACTGATCAATCAATGTTTTGACTCGCTGGCGCATGAGGTTCTCCTGTGAACCGCAGAGCGTACATGGGATGATGGGATAGGCTTGCTCTTTGGCATATTCAATAATATCTTTTTCCTGACAATAGGTTAAAGGACGGATCAGAATATGGCGTTTATTATCGCTTAACAATTTAGGTGGCATCGAGCGAATTTCGCCATTATAAAAGATAGACATTAATAAGCTGCGAATTAAGTCATCTCGATGATGGCCTAATGCAATTTTATTAAATCCTTTTTCTTCTGCATAACGATAAATAATTCCACGCCGTAATCGCGAGCACAGGGAGCAATAAGTATTACCTTCAGGAATTTTTGCCTTAACGATCGAGTAAGTATCTTCTTTCAAAATTTCATGGGGGATGCTGTATTTTTTTAACCACTCACGCAGTCCGCTGTCATCCCAACCAGGTTGAGATTGATCCAGTGTGAAAGCAAAAAGCTCGAATTTATTTTTGGCACGGCGCTGAAGTAATTGCAAAATGCGCATCAAAGTATATGAATCTTTGCCTCCAGAAAGACAAACCATAACGCGGTCGCCCGTTTGAATCATATTGTAATCAGCAATAGCTTTTCCAGTATAATGCAGCAGTTTTTTTTCTACAGCAGACTCTTTATGCAAAACAGCGCTCTCCACAATCTTAAAAGTCACGCATTATAAAACTGTCCAGTCACAATATCCACTCTATGACAGTCAGCTATAAATTGTTCGCTTTCAAAATAGAGAAATTCGTGATGGCGCGCCTTCGCGATAGGATCAGAATCATCCTGACTCGGTAAGCCCGGATGGCACATGATGATACCTTGATGAGTCATTTGACTCAAAAACTCGGGAAAGATCGTCGAATAATGCGCTGAAGCGGCAAATGGGTAAATCCCGGCAAATGAGGAATTATGCGGTACTTTCCGCTGAATCAGCTCCTGTTTAAAACTCGCAGCGCCTGTTAACCACTGTATCATGAGTTTTTTAACGAAATAGCGATGACCTAAACGAGAAAAAATTTTAGGATCATAGACGCAACGTATATAACTACCCCGCTCCCGCAAACGCTTTTCATAGACGTTTAATAAAACATGTCGAATCACCGGTAATTGATGTACATGTTGATGCCCATCAATAAAATCTGGCAATTGATCCATTGCAGCTTCGAACCGATCCAGCTGAGCATGAAGCTCAGCTTCAATAGCTGAAGCATTCAGCATACGACAATAAGCTCGTTTGATCATTTGACCGAGAGGCATAAACCCATGTGATTTTTTTAAAGCGTCAGAAAGAAGATGACCTTCCGTCAAGTTAAAATGTAAGCCAATATCAACTTGATTTTTAAAGGATTGTAACCATTTAGCATGCTCGGGCCAAAGCGGTGCCGTCGTCATGCAGCTCGTTGCTGACAAACGTTTTCTCTCTAATAATGTAATAATCGCTTGAGAAATGGACTGATTTTGTCCATAATCGTCGGCGCAAAGAATTATCTTTTTCATACTTAAAATAATGTACGGGAATCAACACGTGTTATCAATAAGCAAATCGAAATCCTGGCTGATTGATCTATTATTTATTGCAACTTTGTTAGGTGTCTTTTACGCACTATGGCTTGGCGGCCACGCCTTATTTACGCCTGATGAGGGACGATACTCCGAAGTCGCACGTGAGATGGTTGTCAGCGGAGATTACATCACCCCTCGTTTAAACGGAGTTGCTTTTCTTGATAAGCCTATCCTGTATTATTGGTTGCAAGCATCCGCCATTCAATTGTTCGGACTTAAAGAATGGGCACTACGTTTCTGGCCAGCACTGATCGGCATACTTGGCTGTTTGATGACTTACCTTGCAGGTCGACAATTATTTAATCGGCGTACCGGTATTCTTTCTGCTATTATTTTAGCAACTAGCCCGCTTTATTATGGTGCGGCTCATTATGCTAATTTAGATCTAGAAGTTGCAGCATTAATCAGCATCACTCTACTGCTCTCTGTGCTCGCGCTACATAGCACCTCCCATACTCACCGCACTGTGTTATTCCTCCTCGCTTATTTATTTTGCGGTTTAGCGGCTTTAACCAAGGGGCTGATTGGCATCGTTTTTCCCGCTATGATTGTTGGCGCGTGGATTTTATTATCCAATCGCTGGCATATATTAAAACATATGCGCCTCATACTTGGATTAATTATATTCGCTGCGATTACCATTCCCTGGTATTACCTGGTTCAGCAAGCAAATCCCGAATTTTTACATTTCTTTTTTGTGAACCAGCAAGTGGCGCGTTTCTTAACCAAGGGCGATTACAACAATCAAACGGTCATTTGGTTTTATGTGCCTATCGTCTTGGCTGGTTTTTTTCCTTGGTCCGTATTTGTGATTCAAGCAGTGACAAAAAATATTAAAGCTGTCTGGAATAATCGTCAGCAACATACCGTAGAATTATTTTTATTACTCTGGTTTGTATTAATTTTTATTTTTTTCTCATTTCCAAAATCAAAAACAGTTGGTTACATTATTCCTATTTTTCCGGCGTTATCATTAATGGTAGCCCATTATCTAGATAGCTTATGGGAAACGACGAAAACCAAAGGGTTTCGCGCAGGCATCATTGCATTTATTGTTTTAAGTTTCGTGCTTTTTGTTTTGGCATGCATGGCCCCCCACATGGCTTCATGGAAAATAACAACACGCGCAACTCCCTATTTGACGATCACTGCCATTCTTTTTCTGTCTGCCGGAATCGCTATGTGCAAATTATTAAAACGCGCTGCCTTCAGTCAAATTATTTACGGCCTCATCCTAACAGCATGTCTCGGTTTACTCACATTATCGGCAAGCTTGTCTGTTAGCAATGAAAAATCAATCAAACCCGTCATGCAAGAAATCAAACCTAAATTAGCATCCACAGATGAAGTCGTGGCTTACTATAAATATTACCAAGATATGCCTATTTATTTAGAGCGACGCATCACGATTGTGGCTGATTGGAATGCACCTGATATTGCGAAAAAAGATAACTGGCTTCGTGAACTTTGGTATGGCATGCCCTTCCAAAACACAAAAGACTGGTTAATTGATGAAGATGCTTTTTGGCAACGCTGGAACAGCAACAAGCGTTTGTTTGTCATCATGGACGAACGTACTTACATTCGTTTTATTGCTAAGGCCAAAGAGAGTGTGAAGGAGTTAGGTAAGTATCGTGATGTGATTTGGGTAAGTAATAAATAGGTTTATTTATCAAAACCATGTTTCGTTTCAACAATATATTTTGGACGCTGCTTGACTTCAGTAAAAATACGCGCAATGTATTCACCCAATATTCCAATTGATAATAATTGAACCCCGCCCAAAAACATGACGGCAACAATGATGCTAGGAAAACCAGGCAAATCTGTACCGGAAATTAAGGTTGCTCCTAAAAAATAAATTGCATAAATAAGTGAAATCAACGAGACAATGAAACCCACAAATCCCCACACTCTCAACGGCACGTCTGAAAAAGTCGTAATGCCAGTAATGGCTAATTCCGTTAACTTGACTAATCCCCAAGAGCTCTTTCCTGCCACCCTCTCTTGTACTTCAAATGGCACAGCCGTTTTTTTGAATCCGACCCAAGCATAGAGCCCTTTCATAAAACGCGTACGTTCCTTGAAACTGTTAATTGCATCGACTACCTTTCGGTCAAGCAAACGGAAGTCGCCTGCATTATTTGGCATTTCTATTTTAGTAATTTTCGCCATCAGCCAATAAAATAAATTCGCCAGATTACGTTTAATTCGTGATTCATTGTCACGGTTTTTACGCACGCCATATACCATCTCATAGCCTTCCCCCCAACTTGCCAAAAAGGCTGGAAGTGTTTCTATAGGATGTTGAAAATCGGCATCCATCAAAATAGCAACATCGCCTGAGCAATGTTCCAATCCAGCAGTCAACGCGGTCTCTTTACCAAAATTGCGGGAGAATCCGAGTAATTTGATATTTAATTCTTTGGGTAACTGCATAATTTGCTGGACTGTCGAATCACGGCTCCCATCATCTACCACAATAATCTCAAACCGTTGCGCCATTGCGCCTAAGAATTTCCCTAATTGAGGAAAAAACGCACCCACGTTGGCTTGCTCATTATAAACAGGCACAATGCAGGAGATATAAATTTCTTTATTTTTAATCGCTTGCTGTCTTTTTAAAATAGATAATTCAGGTGGCATAAGTCGATGTCATTTTCAGAGGTTCAGATGTTTTAAGAAATATTTGCAATAACTCTTTTAATAATGCGGCCAACGTCTCTGACATAATTAAAAAGTCGGCATCAAATTGTTGCTGCTTAGTTTCTGCTTCCATGTCATTTGCTTGGGCGATCACTTGATCTTCGAATCGGATACTCTGCAAAGAAAAATTGTCGACTAATACAAAATTCACATAGTCTTGCCAACAGAGTGCAAGTTGCTTCACTTCATAACCTTCTTTAATAAATAACTGGATACTGTTGGCAAATAAATCCTGCTGCTGGCAGCGTACAATGCGATTTTGTTGATTTGGATCCTGCAAAACGCAGGCTTTTTCAATTGAAAACGTTGTCGGATGATTTTGTTTTTTTAACCAATAAGTGATCGCGGGTGATAATTTTTTAAGATCGAAAGAATGTACGCTTTCGGTAATGGATTTTTTAAATAGTGAAATAAACTGCTCTACTTTTTTTTCATTGGTAGAACCGACCACAAGCCATTGATTACGTGTATCGATATAAGCATATAAGCGGGTAAATTTACTGAACGCTCGCGGCAACAGCGTCATGATAATTTCATCTTTCAATGAGAGCTTTTGTTTTTGATAAACTTTGCGACCTTCTGAGGTTTCAATGTGTTTTACTCTGTCATTCAATTCTTGACGCACAACGGCTGCCGGCAAAATTTTTTCTTCAATTTGCAGACAAAGCATCATGCTGTCATTGAGCGCACGGGCGAGCGGCGCACCCTCTTCATCAACCGGTGACACCCACCCCATGCTCGATGGCATGGAGGGCAAACATGACGTAAATGCCAAAGGCTCCAATTTTTCAATGAGTTGTTCAATGGGTAAACCTAATGATTCCGTCAGTTGGAATAACTGAACTTGCTTAAACCACATTTTTTAATTTCCTATTTTTATTGATTGATCTGAAGCACTATAACATGATGAATATCACACTTAAAATAATAATTACGCCTAATAATTTTCGAAACAGCGTCGCTCTATTTCGTAAAAAACTCATTTTTTCCAGCAAATTTCTGCCCAGCAAAGCAATAAAAAACATCGGTAACGCGGCACCGATGCCAAACGATAAAACAGTAAAAAAACTACTCAGCGTTGTTTTCTGCAGGACAGTTTGCACAATGACGGCAGCTAAGATTGGACCCGCACAAGGTGTCCAAATGAATCCAACTAATCCACCGAACAAAATCCCACTGAAAAATCCACCTTGCGGGTTATTAGCTATTGCTAGATTAGAACCTACATTAACCAAACGCTGAGTCCACTGGGCAAATTTTTCTGTCAAATAGGTTGAGAGCATAATCGTCCCGAACAATAGCAAGAGAATAAAAGAAATAGTCCGAATAAAATTGAGATCAAGTCCAGACAACTGGACTAATTTTCTGGAAAAAAAAGTAAATAACGAAAATACCAGCACAAAACCTACAATAATGCCCATCGGACGTTTTTTACCGCCTTCCAGTGAACCAGCGAGAATAATAGGTAAAATGGGAAGAATGCAGGGAGATATGATTAATGCAACCCCTTCCAAAAAAGCGAGGCCTATATTAATTAATTCAATTTTCATCTATTCATCCTTATCTAAAGTGTTTCAGATAATTGTTTTGGTAAAAAACACCAAAACAATTATCTGAAAATAAATCATGTTATTTCTAGTCTATGTAAAATTTAATAACAATGCCTTGTTTTTTAGATATTATAATAAACAGTGGCAATTCTTAGAAATAGAACATTTTTATTTCAGATAAATCATTTGGTGTTTTTTACCAAATGATTTATTTGAAACACTTACAGAGGTATTTTTTATGACAATGAAAACCAACAGTTTACCCGCACAAATAGTCCGAATTGTGCGTGATAAAGCAACTGAATACCCTTTTTCCGGTGAATATGATAACACAGATGAACCAGGCACTTATTTGTGTCGTCAGTGTGGACTCGCTTTATTTCGCTCCCAATCTAAATTTCATTCTGGTTGCGGTTGGCCAAGCTTCGATGAAGAAATTCCCGATGCCGTCAAACGTGTACCTGATGCAGACGGACGCCGCATGGAAATTGTCTGCGCGCACTGCGATGCTCATTTGGGCCATGTTTTCATAGGCGAGAGTCTGACCGAAAAAAATCTTCGTCACTGTGTCAATTCCTTAAGCCTGGATTTTGTTCCTGACCTCACGATAATGGATACAGAAGAAGCCATCTTTGCCGCGGGTTGTTTCTGGGGTGTGGAATATTATTTTCAGCAACTGAATGGCGTATTAAAAACAGAAGTTGGATACAGCGGTGGGCATAAAGAAAATCCGACGTACGAAGAAATCTGTGCGGGAAATACCGGTCATTTCGAAGTTATTCGGGTTTTATATGATCCAAAAAAAGTTTCTTTTGAGCAAGTGACTCAATATTTTTTTGAAATCCATGATCCCACTCAACGCAATGGCCAAGGCCCTGACCTGGGCGAACAATATTTAAGTGTAATTTTCTTTTTTAATAACGCCCAAAAAAATAGTGCCGAAAAATTAAAATCTGCGCTGGAAAAAAAAGGATTGCATATTGCAACCCAAATTCTTCCGGTCAGTGTATTTTGGCGCGCGGAAAAATACCATCAGGATTATTATACAAAAACGGGTAAACAGCCTTATTGCCATCATTATGTGAAGCGATTTTAATGAGCAGCCACTGTTTCAAATAGCTGTTGTTTTGGCGTTTTCAGAAATAAAATCATGACGAGTGCGATCAACAATACAATCGTTGCAATCTGAAATGAATGCAAATAAGCAATAAAGTTGGCTTGCAAACTTAACTCATTGCCCAGTCGCATCATCGCATGTGGATCATTTAAACTAAGATGCTGAACACGCAGCCAATGTGTCAAGTTTGTTCCTGTAGATTGCAGATGACTTCCCAATATATTCCAATTAGCCTGAGCATCACGACTCAAATAAGTAGTTAACAATGTGATGCCCACTGCATTCCCAATATTGCGGCCAAAACTAAAGAGTCCTGTTGCTTCTGCTATCGCGCTGCGTGGCAACGTTGCATAGACAATGGTAGTTAATGGCATGAAAAAACTTCCAATACCAAAACCCTGGATAAATCCAAGTAACGTTATATAACTCACCGATGTAGTTAATGTGATATTACTCAACGCCCAAGTCGTAGATGCACTGATCGCCAACCCCATGATAATGAGTCCACGCGCATCCAAACGCCAAGATAACAAACGTGATGCAATCGCCATCATAATTCCACTCGCAATACCGCGCGGCGCCATCGCAAGACCTGTTAGATCCGATGTATAACCAAATAAAGTTTCGAGCATTTGCGGAAGTATCGTCAGACTGCCGAGAAAAGACGCCGCGAAGAAGGCCATCATTAATGTACCCAATGCAAAATTTCTGTCTGCAAACAGACGAATATTAATGATAGTATTTTTAGCTTTTAGACTATGAATAAGAAACAAAATAAACGTAATAAAAAATGTGATAAATAACCAACGAATCGTCGTGGATGCAAACCAGTCATCGACTCCGCCGCGATCCAGAAAAAGTTGCAGTGAACCGATACTCACTAAAATCAAAATCATGCCTATCCAGTCAATTGCACTTTTCTTGATGGGAGATTCTTTGATAAACATCAGCACGAGAAAAAAATTAATAATACACACAGGTACATTGATATAAAAAATCCAGCGCCAACTCAACGCATCCGTAATATAACCACCCAGAGTGGGCCCCATGACGGGTGCAGCCATCACGCCAATACCCCAAATGGCCATTAATTTGGGCTGTTCTTCAGGTGGAAATGATTCGCGTAAAATAAATTGTGAAAGCGGAACAAGAGAGGCGCCAAATACTCCCTGAAGAAGACGAAATATAACGATTTCTGTTAAATTCACCGAAAGCCCACACAATGCAGACGACACCATAAATCCAATAATATTAATTAAGAGTAATCGCTTACTTCCCAGGCGGTTGACTAAAAAACCTGTTAAGGGCATCAACATACCTGAGGCGACAATATAGGAAGTTAACACCCAGCTAATCTGATCTCGATCAGCGCTCAAGGAACCCATCATGTGAGGCAGCGAAACATTGACGATCGTCGTGTCTAAAATTTCCATGACGGTTGACAACATCACCGCTGCAACGATAAACCAACGATGTGGATTTTTTTCTCCAACGACTGGGGAATTCATGCGACTAATTTCGTCGTATCAATGGTGATAGTTGCAGTCGCACCAGCACGCAATGGGTAGTTGGGATCGGGATTTTGAATCAGCACTTTGACTGGAAAACGCTGAGTGACTTTGACCCAATTACCGCTTGCATTCTCAGGTGGTAATAAAGAAAATACGGAACCACTTGCTGAACTGACTGCGTCGACTACACCATGGAAAACATGCTTGGGGAACATATCTAAAATGATTTTAACTGGCTGCCCTGTTTTGATGCGCGCAATTTGAGTTTCTTTGAAATTAGCATCGACCCAAAAATTATTTTGCTCAACAATCATAAATAAGGTTGTACTTGCGACTACATTACTTCCCGGCCGCAATAAAAACTGGGTGACAACACCGGCACTTGGTGTGGTGACATACGTGTGTTCTAAATCCAGTTTAGCTTGAGCTAATTGTGCTTCACGCGCTGCTAATTCAGCCTTCGCACTATCTAACTGTGACTGAGCTTGATCACCTGCCGCTTTTGATTCTTGGCCAATTCCAACCAAATGTAAAATGCGTTTTGCATTTTGTTCTGCAAGCACTAATGCCGCTTGCTCAACAGCTATTGCAGCCGCTGCTTTATTCACCGCAATTTGAAACGGTTGCGAATCTATCGTAAATAAGAGCTGGCCTTTTTGCACGACTTGATGGTCTTTTACATAGATACTTGCCACGGGCCCCGTCACTTGTGTGGCTATATTAATCGTATTCGCCTGGACATACGCATTATCCGTATTTGGATGCTCATCAAAGTAAACCATCAAACAATATGTCATGATAACTACGATGAGACCTATGCTACTCCATAAAGACAACTTTTTTTTGGAGAGATTCATTTTCATATTATTTCAGGTATTAAAAACATGAGTGACTGCGATTATTGCATAAAATGGGGATAATTGGCATCCCCAGGGGATTCGAACCCCTGTTACCGCCGTGAAATGGTAATAAATTGCTTTCTTTTGAAACAAAATGAGATAATAAAAAATGGTAGGGTTTTGACATTACGCTCGGAGAAAACATCATGGCCTGGGAATTTCAGGAAAAATTAATAAAAGTATTAAATATCTAATAAAAAGTCTATATTAATCAATATCTAAAGACAATAAGAAGCGCTAAAATGGAAAAATAAAATTGTGTTATTAATCAATGATTTATATTTTATCTCGTAAAAATCACTCGTGAAATAGTAAAAATTATGATATTAATCAATTAGTTATACGAAACGTCCCAGGGCGTTTTTAAGGGCGTTTTTAAGACAATTTTATTGTATCCACCCCAAATTACTGGGTAACTTAAAGCACGATGCTTAGGAAGCCTTCCTCCGCAGGGCAGCGTTTTTTGATCATTTGAAGGGGATTAGCAGATTAAGCCGACTTCCAAGTTGTTCCCGTTGCCCCATCTTCCAATACAATTGACATCTCAGCCAACACCTTGCGAATACGATCGGCCTCAGACCAATTTTTTTCAGCACGGGCTTTATTGCGTGCAGCAATTAATTCTTCGATTTGAGCCGAATCAATATTCTTTATCTGACCTTGTAAAAATTGCATAGGGTCATCTTGCAATATTCCCAGTACACCACCCAATTTTTTTAACAGCGCTCCATGTTTAGCAGCGAGTTGTAAATCTTTATCACGCAAACGCTGAATTTCATGCGCCAGTTCAAATAATACGGAGAATGCAATAGGTGTATTGAAATCATCATCCATCGCTTCGGTAAATTTCAACTCATATTCAGAATTAATCAATTGATCAGCCGGCGGCAAGTCACGTAGTGCCGTATAAAAACGTTCTAATGCATTGCGTGCTTGCTGTAATAATGCTTTCGAAAAATTCAATGGACTACGATAATGCCCAGAGATCAGAAAATAACGCACTACTTCAGGCAAGTAGTCATTTAATATGTCACGAATTGTGAAAAAATTTCCTAATGATTTTGACATTTTTTCTTTTTCAATTTGCAGGTAACCCGCATGCAACCAATAGTTAACAAATTTTTTCCCAGTCGCCCCTTCTGATTGGGCAATTTCATTTTCATGGTGCGGAAAAATTAAATCTTTCCCGCCGCCGTGCATATCAAAACTGTCACCTAATAATTGCGTGGACATCGCCGAGCATTCAATATGCCAGCCGGGACGACCCACACCCCAGGGTGAATTCCAATAAGGTTCGCCTGGTTTCGCGATTTTCCATAACACAAAATCGAGTGGATCACGTTTCACATCAGAAATTTCTACGCGCGCACCGCTTTCTAAATCATCAATATTGCGATGCGACAAACAGCCATACTCACTAAAACGCCGCACGTCATAATAAACGTCACCATTTTTTGCCACATACGCGTGATCATTCGCAATCAGTTTTTCAATAGTTGCAATAATAGGAGGGATAAACTCGGTCGCATAGGGTTCATGGGTGGGCGGCAATAATTTTAATTGCTCCATATCTTCGTGAAATGCCCGACTAAAACGTTCAACGACTGCATTAAACTCTTCTTTATTTTCATTGGCGCGCTTAATAATTTTGTCATCAATATCCGTGATATTACGCACATACACAACATCATAACCGCGATGCTGCAAGTAACGCACAATCGCATCGAATGCAGTAAAACTGCGAGCATTGCCTATATGGCAATAATCATAGACAGTCGGTCCGCAAACGTAAATTTTAACTTTACCTTCTTCGATCGGCTTAAAAATTTCTTTTTGTTGCGTTAAG
>Ga0207089_1106_pt1 | contig 12255 bp, 14 predicted proteins | sample Alteio_BWMinHeat_49_FD_153571 | JGI IMG/M metagenome (GOLD analysis project Ga0207089, IMG submission 153571) | Enriched cells from forest soil in Barre Woods Harvard Forest LTER site, Petersham, Massachusetts, United States -... | ecosystem: Environmental > Terrestrial > Soil > Temperate forest >...
ACTGGCTGCGTTTTTTAATTTGGGGCATTGCACTGGTTATTTTAGGTTTATTTGCAATTAGTGCATCAACCTTTACAACGCTGCTTTCCGTCGTTTTTTTAGGCGTCATCATTTTTATTAGCGGCGTGGTTATGGCATTTGATACCTTTACCTTTTGGTGGGGGAAACAAACCGGATTTTTTCTACATTTGCTGTTTTCATTACTCTATTTGTGTGTCGGTTTTACCTTAATTAAAAATCCTATCGCGGGCTCTATTTCATTAACCTTATTGTTAGGAATTTTTTATATTGCATTGGGAATCTTTCGGATCATCTTTTCACCCGCACTACGCGCACCAATGTGGGGTTGGGGAGCGTTCAATGGGATTATCACACTATTACTGGGAATTCTAATTATTAGCAGTTGGCCTTCATCTAGTTTGTTTGTGATCGGTTTGTTTATTGGGATTGATCTATTGTTTAGTGGTGTGGCTTATATCATGTCTGCATTAGGTGCTAGAAAACTAATGAGTTAACACAATAATAATATGAGCCAACCCAAGAGGCTGGCTCATATTAGGTAATAACGTAAATTCTTCGCCTGATAATTTCTTGGCAGGCAGAACATTTGTGATACACAAACATTTGCCCTATTATTGACCATATTCGAGCTGTTCTTGACAAGCCTTCTGCCATGGTTCATATATCAGTACCTAGATTTAATCGGTTGACATAGGAGTCACAACAATGCTGCATATTTATGGTTCATCACTTTCCTCACCCACCAACAAAGTTCGTTACACAGCAAATTACCTGCAGATACCGCATGAGTATCACCCAGTTAATTTAGGCGCTGGCGAGCATCGCAAACCTGAGTTTTTAAAGATTAATCCGATTGGTAAAATTCCAGCGATTGATGATGATGGGTTTAAATTGGCAGAAAGTAATGCCATCATTCGCTATTTAGCGGATAAACATCAATCACCTCTCTATCCACGTGATTTGCAACAACGTGCACTCGTTGATCAATGGATTGATTACGCATCGGTGCATGTCATGGTGGCTCTTGGAAAAATTATGTATAACACATACTTTTACAAATTTGGTGGCGCTGCATTAGATGAGCGGTCACTCCAAGACGGCAAACATTTCATCGGCATTTGCTTGCCTATCGTCGAGCAGCAACTCTCACAGTCAACTTATATTGCGGGTGAAAAAATAAGTTTAGCGGATCTTGTGATGCTGGCGGCTTTAGATGTTTCTGAAACAGTTAATATTGATTTGAGCGTCTATCCGCACATCGTTGCATGGCGGAAAAAATTAATGAGCGAAAAGTTCTATACTGATTGTCATGAGAGTTACACTGTGGCATTTAATAAAATTATGGCGGCGAGAGCGCAAAAAGTTTCAACTTAATGAAATAGACGATTTGCGATCCTTTTGACGACAAGACCGAAATAAATTATCGTACGTAGTTAGACGGTTTTTTATCGAAAGGATTCGCTGCTTGAAACACCATAAACTGTTCAGCCTCATGATTGGAATATTCGCCACCAGTTCTTTCGCGAATACTAACACATCTCTTTCTTACCCTGACCACTCTTCGCTGAACTTACAAAATCAACCCGGTTTTTTTCGTTTCAGTTTCGATGATGTGAAAATGCCAAGTGGCGTCCAAAATACTGGCTTAGTTGGTATGAATTATCTTGCTGATATCACTCCGCTGGTTTATGGAGGTATTGGAGTTTATGGTTCAGTTACCGGCACACAAGGTGGTTTATTTGTGTTAGGCGTAGATGGTGGTGTACATAAAGAATTTGCTCGCAATTGGTGGGCAGATGCGGGACTTTTTGTGGGTGGCGGTGGTGGCAGATCGGCGATGGTTGGCGGTGGATTGATGCTACGGCCACAAGTCGGCATCCAATATTCCTGGCAATGGGCACGTTTCGGCTTGCACTATAGTTACGTTAGTTTCCCAAGCGGACAAATTCGCAGTCAACAAATTGGTTTAGATCTCGATATCCCGATGAATTTTTATTATGTGCCCTTTCAAAATGAGGGTAATACTTTATTTGACTATGCGAACTTGCATTTGCCCGATGGCGGTTATCTCGACTTTCAACGTAATGATTTTGCTATTTTGTTACAGAATTATTATCAAAAACACGGGATACATAACACGAGCGGTAACGTGCAAGATGGTACGATTCAATTGGTCGGCGCTGAATTGGATCATTACATCACGCAAAATGGTTTTTGGTGGGTGAAAACCAGCGGTGCATATCATGGCATACCGAATGGTTACATGGATATTTTAGGTGGGTTGGGTTATCACTGGGCATTAGGATCGCACGGTTTTGCTATCGTACCGCAACTTGGCGCAGGTGGCGGTGGTGGTGGTGGTGTCGATGCTGGTGGTGGTTTCTTAGTAGAACCTGAACTCGGATTGGAAGTGCCATTCACAAGACATTTTTCAGGACGTTTAAGCGGCGGTTATTTGTGGGCGCCTAAAGGTGAATTCAGAGCAGTTACTGCGACGGGTGAAATTATCTATCACTTAGATGTAGCAACCAAGAGTGCAACGCCGGTGAATTACTTTACTGACCAATATGACATTCAAGGTTGGCGTGTTGAATTACTCAATCAAACCTATCTACATCCGCAACGTAATTTAAATGCAACGAATTCTTCGATCGAACTGATTGCATTACAAGTTGATCAGTTGATTACGCCATATGTGTTTTTTAGTTATCAAGCCGCAAGTGCTTATAAAGGTAATCACACAGGAGGTTATGCAACGGGAATGTTAGGGCCGGGTCTACAAACACCAGAGATGTTCAATCAACACGTCCAATTGTTCGGAGAAGTGTTAGTGGGTACTGGTGGAGGTGGGAACATTGCCATCTCTGGCGGTTCCATTGTTGAACCGGTTGTTGGCATTCATTATGCACTGACACCTGCAGTTGGGCTGCAAGCAAGTGTGGGTCAATTGAAATCTTGGAATGATAATTTGAATACACCACTCATTAATCTGGGTCTCACGATTCGATTTGGAACGGTTAATCAAGATTAATGTCAAACATCTTTTGATCTCGTGCCAATAAATTTATCCGTATCTCATTCAGACTTTCGTGAAATATTAGGCTACACAAAAATGGAAACGTAAAAACTCTAAAAGATATTTCATATCGAAGCTTCCAATTTTAATTCCGTTGCTGTGAGTTCAATAATTTTATGTCTACCATGACCAGGATTAATGACATTATGTGTTTTTACGATACCCACTTTTTCGAGTTCATTTATGTCTCTGGAAACAGCAGTCACTTTTCGATGTGTATCTCTAGCTAAATTTTTAATGGAATCTGGTTGTTGACGGATTCTATTAATTAAAATAAGTTTAGCTTTGCTTAAAAAATGCAACATATCTAGAGGGTCTTCAAATATTAGAGTTTTAACCCTAGATTTGATAGGCTCTTTTCTATCTGCTGCGCGCATAACAGATTTAACTGTTGCAAAAAAATCTTCAACAGATCCTGTTTTTACTCTAAGAACACTAGTGTTACTTTTTTTTCTTTTGGTAGTCGTCATGTAATCTCCTCCACTCAGCTTCAAACTGAATTTGTATCTCTTCAAAAGTGCTAAAATTTACTTTTTCTACTTTGCCCATATAATGACGGTGATGGTAGTCGTGATTATTGTCATACCCTAACACTCTTCCATTGTCATGATTATAAATATTAGGGTTTATATAAGCTAAACTGTATCTTAATAAATTACCCTTCTTATCCGTGCTAGCACGCATTCTTAAAATCCCATTTCCCTTTCTGCTCGAAATGTTAATTGATTCGTCTAAGATTAAAATAGCGTGGTCAGTCTTTTTCTTATTTACCATATCTCTATTATAACAGATTACACATAAAATGTATTATCTGATTCCCTATGAAATAAGATCAATTATATCAGTTTATACATGCAATGTTAACCCTGATAAACTTTCTGCAATTAAATTATTAGCGTAGAAACTCCGAACTGGGGTTACACTAGCGATCTTTATTAAATTTTAAATGGAAACTTTATGAAAAATTTATCTCAGGATAGCTATGTTGTTCAATTTAAACTGGTTTTAACTTTAGTTCTGTTTTCAATTGTTACGCGTCTTACATTGCCGCCATTGCTGGGGCATCCGGTCAATTTTTCCCCAATTGATGCTGTCGCGCTATTTTGTGGCGCCTACTTTAGTCGCTTCAGTCTGGCAATCTTTGCCACACTCTGCACTGTTTGGGTAAGTGACATTATCATTACAAAATGCATGCTCGGACACTGGGCATTAAGCTATCCTGGCTTTTATTGGCAATATGCATGCTATGCTTTCATGACGTTCATTGGCACTGCTACCCTGACCTTGAAAGTTAAACCCTTGCGTTTGCTCTCAGCCTGCTTAGCCTCGAGCGTACTCTTTTTTATTGTCACGAACTTTGGAGTTTGGTATAGCAAACTTTTATATCCAAGCACTCTGAATGGTTTAATAGCTTGCTATGTTGCAGCCATTCCCTTCTTTAAAAATACCTTGCTCAGCGATTTATTCTTTTCTCTCGTGTTATTTAAAACATATGAATGGATCGTACAGTTCACAAAACAAGCTTCTCCCATCGCAAAACAACACGTTTAAAATCAAAAACTATTTTCTCAACCTCAGCCATCAATTGATGGCTGAGGTGCTGTGCTGCATTCAATCGTTTTCGCTAATTTATCCATCCTGTATCCGCCACATAAACCCTGTAAACGTCACATCTACGCAAGACTTTCTCCTGTAAGCGTCGCATATTCATCCTGTAGACGTCACAAAGGTTCCCTGTAGACGTCACAAAATATCCTGTAAATGTCACAAAACTAAGCTAAATTCACCATAAAATCAGATTCTTGTCGTGCTTAAACACAATTAAACAAAAGATTAAACAAAAGAAACAAACAGTTTGTTGTTTTTTTATTTTTATTATTAACTTACAAAAAAGCATATGTTATGCTCATTCCTGTTTTACATTATGGACAATTAATAAGGATGCGATTATGGCAAAAATAATCGTTAATGCGACACATAAAGGGGGCGAAGGAAAAACCACTAACTCTATTATGTTAGCTGAATACGCTGCGTTGGTGAAACGCTTAAAAACACTGATCATCGATATGGATCCGCAAGGTAATTTTTCTGGTCGATATATTCGTATGGACTATGATCCAGCCTATAAAGGTGGAAAAATACCGGCCTTACATCCAGATTATGAGCCAGATGTGGACATAAATTGGGATGGTAGAAGCAGTATCGCCAATATTTTTTATGGCGAAGAGGTCATTCCCTACCCTACTTCCATTTCAAATTTGGAGCTCTTACCAGCTCACTCAATCAAGTTACAAGAAGCGGAAGCAGTGACCAAAAACGATGTGATTGAAAAAGTACATTTACAATTAAAGCGGTTTTTAGAGTTGCCAGATGTTCAGAACAACTATGACATCATTATCATTGATACACCTCCTTCCAAAGGGCCGCTCACTATTGCGGCTATTAAAGCCGCAAGCCATGTTGTTATTCCCGCACAAATGGAACAATTTTCCATCGAAGGGATTTACGGCATGTTGCAATTATGGAAACAGGAATCATATTACCGTTCTAAAGATAATCCGATTGATTTAATTGGTATTTTGCCTAATCAAGTGCGTGACATTAAATTGCATAAACAGTTTTTAAATGGCTTATGCAAAATGAAAGGCGTTGCAGACTATGTTATGCCGCATGTTATCAAAAAACGCGCTATCTATACTGAAATTTTAGTAGAAGAAGCAAGTCCTAAGAGTATTTTTGAATTGCCAGAATCAAATGTGGCACGCAAAGAATATGAGGGAGCATGTCGTTACATTATGGAGAGGGTCTTAGATCATGGCTAAAAAAAAGGTTTTTCAAATTAGTGATGCTTTAACTGAAGGATTAGAAGAAACAATCACTGCAGCGCATAATTATACCGGTGAATTGCGTGTTGATGTGATACCAATTAAACGTATTGAAGTGGACCCTGAAAATCCGCGTGATTTGGCGCTCAAGATGGATGATTTATATCATGGTATCGATGAATCTGATCCATTATACGAACGTAAATCAGATGAATTGCGGAATTTACAAACCTTAGCTAATTCTATTCGTGATCAAGGAATCATTAACCCGATCGTTGTTTATAAATTTGGTGAAAAATATCGTTTGGTTGCGGGTGAACGCAGAACACTAGCCTCGCTACTTGCCGGTAGGTCCGAAATTCAAGCTAAGATTTTAGATAGCAAACCGAATGAATTAAAGATCAGTTTATTGCAGTGGATTGAAAATGTTGAACGAACGGATCTGTCACTTTGGGAACGATTAAGAAATCTTGAAAAAATAGTGCAAACACATGCCGTGAAAAAAGGTATGCTATCTGAGCAAGTCACTGTTACAGAGTTAAGTAACTTAATTGGTTGTACCAAACCGCATGCGATGAATTATAAAGCAGTACTCTTGGCAGACCATGAACTGAAAGAACTCATTCGTGATAATAAAATTAGAAACTTAGAGAAAGCGGCACTTATTTCAGGCATTCAATCAGCATCAGTTAAAGCGCATGTTATCGATGCTTGTTTAGCAGGCGCGGTCTTGAAAAAATTAAAAGTTATTGCAACACAAGATGTACAAAAATCTAAACCCGTGCATGTGAAAAAGCAACTTCTTTTGCAGCGTGGTCGTCAAGCAACCGCGGTTAATTTAGGTGTAACAAAAAATCTTAAAGTAGCTAAAACAATAATCGATTCATTAATTAAACAAAGCGAACTTTCTTACTTTTCAGAGCATGTTTCTGAGATCGATTGGGATAGCTATAAGTCTGTTACAGAAACATTTAAACGTTTGCTGCAAAAGTTAGAAGAATTGCACGCCTAAAGGGAAAAAAACATATGCCAAATAAAGTCAAAATCACATTTGTTTTGCCTATGACGCTACAAAAGGAGTTTAAAGACAAGGTTGTTCAGGATAGCCATGATAAAAAGGGTAAAAGTCGGTGGGTATCAGAAGCCATTGAAACGTTATTAGTAACCAAAGATTTCCACGATTTAGTAAAGCTCAATGATGAAATGAAAGCTTTCGAAAAATTGGAGTCAGTTGTCGTGTCCCGCGACTTAAAAAAACAACTGGATGAGGCAATTATCAACGTGAGGAAAGCTTATCCCACGATAGAAGGTGTCCAGAGCAGAATAGTAAGAACCGCAATTGTCCAACGGCTATTACGTTTTTAATAGCAAGTTAAGTGACTTAACAATGATGTAAGTCATTAATTAATAACGAATTATTTAAAAATTAAATACCAGGAGGCGTTGTTGCATAAATCAAAACTTGCACAAAAAAATCGTCGTTGCGAGGCCGCTTTTCAGGCCGAAGCAATCCAGTTTCTGAACAATGCATAAAAAACTGGATTGCTTCGTCGCAAAAAGCGCTCCTCGCAACGACGAATCTTGATTTATGCAACAACGCCATACCAGGATAATGTCTGTCGATAGGTTCTCCTCAGCAATATGTGACATTTACAGGATGGGTGAAAAACAGGGAAGTGTGACGTTTACAGGACAATTAAAACAAGGAAAGGAGTATCTCATGGTCAATCGGAAAAAGACCTTAGAGTTGAAAAAACATGTAGCAACCATTCACTCAAGTAACAAACTTTCATTGTTGCAGCGCAAAATTGCTAATGCACTGCTGTTTAATGCTTATGATGAATTATTGGTAAAAGATGAGTATGAAATTCATATCGCCACGCTATGCAAATTGATCGGTTACGATAGCAATGACTATAAAACCATAAAAAAAGCGTTGGTGAATTTGCTAGCGACGGTGATTGAGTGGAATTTAGTTGATGGAGATAAACTTAACGCAGAAGGGGTGTGGAATGCAAGCTCTATTATCGCTGATGCTAGCATTGAAGGGCCGCTTTGCACCTATTCCTACAGTAATAAAATGAAAAAATTGCTGTATCGCCCAGAACTTTATGGCCGCTTGAATATGCTGGTTTTAGCACAGTTTAAATCAAGTTATGGCCTAGCTTTATATGAAAATTGTGTGAGATATCAAAATATTAATCAAACACCTTGGTTTGATATCGCTAAATTTCGAAAATTAATGGGTGTTGAAGATGGAAAATATAAAATTTTTCGGGATTTTAAAACGCGTGTGCTCGACAAAGCCGTAGAAGAAGTGAATCAATATTCGTCTATTACAGTGACCCCACAATTTCAAAAGCAAAAACGTCAAGTGGTGGCAATCCAATTCCTGATTAGGGCTGCAAAAGAAAATAATGTGTCCGAAAGTCAACAAACTGAGGCATATTCAAGCTTATCCGAAATATTAAAGCTAAAATTTGGTTTATCTAAAAAGCAAATCGAAGAAGTGATGACAAATTTTGATGATGATTATATACGTCAAAAAATTACGTTGGTGGAATCATCTCCCAGTTTTGCTAATGGAAAAATTACCAATTTAGCAAAATACCTTATCAGTGCGCTGAATGAAGATTATCAGCCCACTAAGTCCAGTCAAAACATACAAATTATCAGACGTAACGAAAAAGTTGAAAAAAATCTGCAATTAAAATTCGATCAGAACAGAGGAGAAGAATACCGTCGTTTTCAAAACAAAGAAATTATCAATATATTTAACAAAAAGCGAAAATCAGAACAAAAAGAAACCTTAGCCGAGTTTGAAAAAAAGCTGGGGAAAGGAATTTATCGCGATATATATTTACGCGATGGCATGTCAAATGTGTTAATTCAAGATCAATTTTGTCAATTTGTGCGACAAAAACGCCAGGATTTTCTTGATTTGATTCCGACTTATTCTCAGTTTTGTGATTTATTCAATGAAACTGAATTACAAAATTAATTGTTATACATGGAACATTTCCAGTACAACTAGACACTGACTTGGATTAATCTAGATAGACGGATTGACGAAAACTTTTTCAAGGTTATTTTTATGTCTAAACAAGAAGAGATGGATCAATATCAATCTATTACGAATGCTACTGTCTTAATAGTTGATGATAATGAATCCATGCGAGATTTATTGCGCGCTGCTATTGAGCAATGGGGATATCAAATTATTGAAGCAGCTAATGGTGAGGAGGCTTGGAAAATTATGCAACAGCCAGTGCCACCCCAAATCTTAATTTTGGATTGGCTGATGCCTAAATTAGACGGACTCACTTTGTGTAATAAAATTCGAACGGAATTAGCTACTTACCCTTATATTATCTTCCTAACACAAGTATCTGGTGTCACCAACATTTTAAAAGGTTTTGAAGCAGGTGCGGACGAATTCTTATTGAAGCCGGTCAATTTTACCGAACTTCGCATTCGAATCCTCGCGGGTGAGCGTATTATAAAATACCTTGATATTATTGCTGATCAAAAAAAAGAATTAAAAAAATGCCAAGCCTATGCCAAATCATTAGAGCTCAAACTTGCGATGCCTGGAGCTAAATCAAGTGGCTAAAAAACAGTTAAATATCACTGTGATTGATATGAAGATCATGAGAGGAATATTCGGTGAAGATTCTCATGGGCTGCAAACTTACCTGAAAAACTTTATCAGAATCACCGCTGGAATATTACAACAAGTAAACTCAGCACTCGAAACAAAAAGCGACCAAGCCGCATTAGATTATTTCCATCAATTAAAAGGCCCGGTGGGTAGCATTGGATTTAAAAAAATGTATCGTCTGTGTGAGCAGTGTGAGAGTTTAATTAGTGCTGGTGATTGGGTATCTGCAATGGAAACTTACGCTAAGATAGAGGCGACTTTAAAAGCATTGGAAGTGGAATTAGACAAGAAATTCAAACCAGCCTGAATGACTTATGTTTTTGATCTTTTACTGAGATAATCAGCCACAATCTCCGGTAGTGTTGTAGTATCGATTGGTTTAGAGATATAACCATCACATCCAGAAGCTAGAATTTTCTCTTTATCGCCTTCCATCGCGTAAGCCGTTAACGCAACAATAGGGATATCTCGATATTTGAGGTCTTTTTTAAGTTTTTGCGTTAAGTCTAACCCATTGATATCAGGTAGCTGGATGTCCATCAAAATGAGGTCGGGTTGGCAGGTCGTTAACTTTTTTAAGGCGCTTTTTCCGTCGGGAGCGCTACGCACTTCATATCCTTTCGCCGATAGCAAAAAATCCACCAGTTTTAAATTGAGGGGATTATCATCAACTATGAAGATAAGTTCTCCGGACATGATTGTTATCGATCCCTTCTGCTACTCATCCAATCTCCAGAGTGCCTGCGGCAGCGGTTCAGTTCTAATATGTTCTATAATGCCTGAACGTTCGGTTCTCGTTAAGATTTTTCCATTAGAATATTTAAGGATTTGTTTAAGCGATTTGGTATGCAGTTCATAGGTCCAAGCGACAACGATAGGCCAAAATCTGTTTTGATGCACATAAGCCAGATCAACTTCACCCTCTGCCTTGATGTAATAGGTGGGGTAATGATTTCGATAATGTATTGTTACGGTAGATTTAACTAATTTCGCTGCCATTTCAAAGTTACTTATTGCAGGTTTAATCTGCGTTTCAAATATATTTTTCCCTGGGTTTAACCAGGCATTCATGGCATGAAAAATGAATGGATCAGTGTACATGACTTTGCGAGCTTTTTTAGGAGCTGCTATGAGTTCCATTTCTAGTATTGCATATTGCACAAACATCACATCCAGCAGCTCTAATGTTGCAATGTAATCACCAATCGTTTTTGGATGATTGATCGTCAATTCTTGTGATAACATATTCCATGAAATTTGTTCATTGTAATGTTTACTAATGCTGGCGGAAATTTCACGTAGAAAATGTTCATTCTTTCCCTGTTGTAAAATTTCTTTAACTAGCCAATCAGAGTAAGCTTTGAAAGTGCTATCAGAAATTTCTCCATGAGTGGCAAAATCATTGATGGCAGGAAGATAACCGCCATGCAATAAAAACGAATTAAATTCATCCGCCAAATTGATTTCGGTAATCGCTTTATTCGGATGTTTCAATGAGACAACTTCACGAAAATTGAGTGCAGAAAGATGAAAATTTAATTTGGTTTCATTCGGAAAGAAATTTTTAGATTTCACACTTAATGCCATGTCAGCACTCGCCAATAGGATAATCGTTTGCTTTAACCAGCCGGCATCATATGCAAATTTAATTGCTTTATGCCAATCACGCACGTAAGTAGCATCGTCAATCAAGATATACTGATTTGCATTTTTGTTCGCTAATTGTGTTTGCAATAACTGTGTCAATTCGTGATAGTTTTTGATTTCATCGCCAGGAAAAAATGCAATATCTGTTCCCGGTATTCCATCTTTAAGCAACTTCTGAATCCATTGTTTTAGTAAAGTTGTTTTTCCAGTTTGTCCGCCGCCAGTTAAGGTAAAAATTCCGAGAGTATCGCGCGGTAGTTCAGCAAGCAGAGAAAAAGTCCGAACGTATTTCAGCGTTGTCAATTTGCAGAGTTGAGGGTCAAGTTCTGCAAAATGTTCAGCGTCGGTTTGTTGAATGTTATGAATGAGAAAGCGTGTATTCATAACCCATTATAGCGATAATGGCCTGCTAAGCAAATAGAGTGACTAAATTTGAGCACTATTGAATTTTGGCTCAAAGTACAAGAAATAACTGCTCTACAACATCTTGATAGATAGATAGTAAATCTAACATCCTTCGCTTTGACTAAACCAATACCATAATGATTATAAGAGTACAAAATCATAAGGGTAATGCAGTTTGGGGGGTCAAAATGCGTCATGCGGGAAACAACACTAAGGATGGCACGCGATACGGACATTCATCCAGCGCTAAGACCGCGTTAACTTCATTCGCTTCAAAATTCACTTTTAAAAATTTAGCTATTGTCGTAAATGCAATCGTAATTAATCTTGTTCTCGCTTCTGCTACATTTGCAAATCCAGAAGGTGGACAAGTTGCAGCAGGCGATATCAGTATTCAACAAACAACAAACACCACCACCATTACTCAAACAACGCAACAAGGTATCATCAACTGGCATAGTTTCAACATCGCTCCAAACGAAGCAACACATTTCCAACAACCTTCCGCAAGTTCAATCACCTTAAACCGCATTGATCCAAATCAAGGTGCATCACAAATTTATGGACAATTGACAGCGAACGGCAGAATCATTTTAGTTAATCAAGCAGGAATATTTTTT
>Ga0207089_1112_pt1 | contig 12145 bp, 16 predicted proteins | sample Alteio_BWMinHeat_49_FD_153571 | JGI IMG/M metagenome (GOLD analysis project Ga0207089, IMG submission 153571) | Enriched cells from forest soil in Barre Woods Harvard Forest LTER site, Petersham, Massachusetts, United States -... | ecosystem: Environmental > Terrestrial > Soil > Temperate forest >...
TTTATCACATGTTACGAGTTGCATTTGACAAATACGGATATAGACGATGTGAATGGAAATGCAATGATCTCAATGAGCCATCGCGTCGAGCAGCAGAGCGTTTTGGATTTACATTTGAGGGTATTTTTAGACAAAATTATGTTTTCAAAAATCGCAATCGTGACACTGCCTGGTTTTCTATTGTCGATAGAGAATGGCCAATGCTAAAAGAAAAATTTGAAAAATGGCTACATCCAAATAATTTTGAAGTGAATGGCAAACAAATTTTGAAACTGGCACAAATATAAAAGAAATAATGGAGAATCACATGCCATTCGCTGATGAAATTCATTCTACGAACGAATCTTTTGGTGAGCTTGTTCTTCAACATACAATTGAAGTTGCTAAGCAAATTTTTAATTCACGATTACTCGCAACCTATGCCTTGGGTAGTTTGGCTCACGGTGGTTTTTCTACCCTGGTAAGTGACGTGGATATAGCTATTATCATCGAAGATCCTATCACTACAAATGACATTACTAAAATTCATTCGATAGAAGAAAGTATTAAGATAAGCGCTATTCCTTTAGCTGAAAGGCTATCCATTTTTTGGGGGTCACTAACTTCACTTGAAGGGAATGATGACATTGGGAGATTTCCTCCTTTAGATAAACTTGATTTAATTGAAAACGGGCGACTACTCAGCGGCAAAGAAATTCGCGATGCACTTTCAATACCAACAAAAATGGAGCTTATTGTCATGGGTGCTCGATTTGCTTTACAAATGTTAAACACACCTGAAATAAATAATGAGATAACACAGCCAACACTACTTTCTGAAAAAAGCATTCGTCATTTAACAAAAATTATACTTTTTCCTGTTAGATTTCTGTATACCAGCTTAACGGGAAAAATAGGACACAATAGAGATGCAGTCGAATTTTATTTAACAAACAATCAGGGTAAAAAAGCAAAACTTGTTGAAGCTGCATTTAATTGGCGCTCTAAACAACCCGAATGCAAATTTGAGACAGCACAATTAATGGATGAAGTTCTTGTGGAATTGTATATTCAGTTTATTGACGAATACCGTGAAAAAATGATTGATTATAATGAAATCATTATCGCTGATGATCTGCGCAATTGGAGAGAGGTCTTAATAAAGCATAAGGCTTAGTAAAGAATATTTTGCGGTTCATCTATTTAATGCAGGACTAAAAATGAAAAAAATCGATAGGGTTGAGTTGATAGAGAATGCACGAAAAGTATCTTTTACAAAGCCAATATTTGAGAAATATAATTTTAAGCGTATGTCTACTCAAGAATTCTGGAATGAGTACGATAATAATTTTCACATTCATGCGCCTCTTGATTTGTTTTTTGAAGAAGAAAAATTGCGTTCCGAGTCTGAATCTGAAAAGCTAAATTTATTAAATAAACCAGTGGCAGATAATTTACTTGAAGATAATTATTTGTTACTAGACTCTGATAAAAAAACCATTGCGATGATACGCGGATGGCAAAAAACATTTGATAGCTATTATATGCAGTTTACAGCAGTTAATACTGATTATCGAAAACAAGGAATTTACTCAGCAATAATAGACAGAGTTCTGAGTTATACAAAAATATTAGGATTTTCTCGGGTTCTAAGCTGTCACGCACCATTTAATAATGCTGTACTTATCGCAAAACTGAAAAAAGATTTTAAATTTATTGGAATGGATATAGATGCCGCATTAGGCATCAATGTTTTACTTTGCTATTTTCATAATGAAGAATTGAAAAAAGCTTTTGAGTTTCGCTGCGGTAATATGACATTTAGTCAAAAACTTGGCTTTGCTTCACTTGGAACCGCGGAGAAACTGTGTAAAGTAATGAATGAAGCAAAATAATATTTTTTAAAATAAACAATTAGGTGATCATCGTGCTAGACGATTTTAAAGAAATGGATATAGTTACAGATGAGAAAATTAATATTCACTTAAGATATGGTGGAAAAGGACCTCCATTGTTGTTGCTTCATGGTTACCCGCAAACACATTTGATGTGGCATAGACTTGCGCCTTTATTAGCAAAGAAATTTTCTATTATTATGCCTGACTTAAGAGGATATGGTGATTCGTCGAAGCCAGTAAGTGATTCTAATCATATGACTTACTCTAAGCGAGCAATGGCCCAAGACCAAATAGAGGTGATGAAAAAACTAGGCCATGATGAATTTATTGTTATTGCGCATGATCGTGGGGCAAGGGTTGCTCATCGCATGGCTCGTGACTATCCTATAGATACTTGCAAATGAATTAGTAGAAATCAGATTTTTTCATGCTACAATGTGCGGTTATTCTCTAAACTTAGCAAATTAGGCCATTTCATTCCTCTTTTTTCTCCATAATAGCATCGTCATCCCAAAATTTATCTTCAATTTTTCTAATTTTTTTTATAATTTTTAAACACGTTTCTTCTGTCACTTTTGAAAAAGATTTTTCTAATTGTATCTCTAAATTTTTCATTGTGAAATTGCAATTTCTTGCAATCTCATTTTTTAAAATACCCCAACATAATTCGATAGGCTGAAGCTCTGGATGATAGGGGGGAGTGCGAATAATCTCATGACCATGTTGCCTAGCAATTTCATCAATTTCATAAGTCGGCGCTGGAGCAATTTTATTTAAAATTTCTATTAATTCCGATTTTAAACAGTCCGAACTGCATGGAAATTTATTTTGATACAACCAATCGATCATACGCTTTTTTGACGAAGTGGAAATAGGCGCAGAACTTTCCGAAAGCACATTATGATAAGGTGCATTGTCAAAAACAATAATTGAATTAGGTAAAATATTTGGTAATAATTTTTCGCAAAACCATTTTTTAAAAATATCAAAATTCATTTGACCGTGATAATCACCTGTTTTTTTTAGCGCTTTTAAACACTAATTGAGCGCCGGGTATCCATCCGCTTTTTGTCATCGCATTAAGAATAATAAATCGTTCACCGTTGCCAGTTGGTTTTTGAATCCATGGCCCATCCTCGCATGAGTACCAAGTAAAATCATTACTGTGATTTTTATTCACATAAGATTCATCTAAATATATTTCAGGACGAATTGTTTTTTCATCTGAATTTTTTAATCGATTACTTTTCATTTTTCGCAAGTAACGATGACGCGCTGCAATCACATAATCTTTTTCTTTTAAGTGTTGTGTTCGCACACCTTTTCCAAATTCAAAACCCCATCGATCCAATGCACGAGCCAGTGTTGAAATATGAAATAATTCACTATCAACATTTTTATTTTTTTGCAAAAAATCTCTGATTGTTTCAAGTGTAATATGAATGCCTTCGATATTTGCCGCGCGGATATAAGCTCGTACAATTTCTTGTTGTGAAGCATCTATGGAGTGTGTTGGACGTCCCTTTGGTTGCGGAATTTCGCTAATACTTTTAGGATCTTTATTGTACGCTGATAAAATTCGATTCACAGTACCCAATCCAACCTCTAAAGCATCAGAAATCATTTGCACACTAGTGTCTTTTGATCAAAATCCTTTTTTGTTGCGATCAAAATAATCTTTTAATGTAATTATGAAACTTTTTTCCTCAGGAGTAAGAGGCTTTCCTTTTGAGCGATGCATGCGATTCTCATTTTTTAAATAAACCGCGAATTGTATCATGGAAAAAATGAAAATCTGCTAATTCATCTGCTGGGGACTATAGCGCTGTTAAAAAAATGGTGTTATTCGATATGCTGCCAACACTTCATGTTTTTGAAAATATTAATTATGAAGTTGCTACAGCCTATTACCATTGGTTTTTTCTGATTCAGCCAGATAATTTACCTGAAACGCTCATAGGATGTAATCCCCGCTTTTATCTTGAAGAAAAGTTGAAAAGATGGTCTAAAGTGGGCTTAGATGCTTTTCCTACTGAGATATTGAATGAATATATTCGATGCTCAAGCACTCCAGAAGCTATCCATGCATCATGCGAGGATTATAGGGCTGCTGCAACCATAGATTTGATTCATGATAAAGAAAATAAAGAAATTAAATTGCTGTGTCCTCTTTATTTAATATGGGCAAAAAACGGTTTTATAGGTAAGCACTATGATGTGTTAAATGTATGGAAGGAGTGGGCTGAAGTAGTTGATGGTCAACCAATTGATTGTGGTCATTTTATCCCTGAAGAAATGCCCCAAGAAGCCTATGATTTAATTGATCGTTGGTTAATGAGTGATGACAAATTGAAAACTAAGAGCATCTAAGATGCTGTTCCCAAATTTAATCTGTCACTGTCTTAAAAAGACGTCACGTCGATTTAAAACTTCCTTAGCTTCAGATAATAATTTATCAAATAGCTGAGCTGCTGGTATATTTCGACAAAGATGACTCGCCTGTCCTGCCCATAAAGACATATAGTCAGGATTATTTTGTTTTTGTGCTGCTTCACGAATATCTTTCACGAGTGCGCCTTGGATGGGCATGTCAAGAATGGGAAAATTATTTTTTTCCATTTCAAGTAAAAAATCATTTTTGAGAGAACGAGCCATTCTTCCTGTAAATGCCATTGTTAAACGTGTGCTCTCATCTGTGCTACTGAGTAAAAGTTTGCGATGCATTTCATGAATGTTTGATTCGGGGCAGCTTAAAAAAGCTGTACCCATTTGAACACCTGCAGCGCCTAATGCATAAGCCGCAATGATGCCGCGGCCATCCATGATGCCGCCTGAAGCAATCACTGGAATCTTGACTGCATCAACTACTTGAGGAACAAGAGCCATTGTTCCTATTAATGCATTGGCTATAGGTGTCTTTTTTAATTCTGTTCCTCTATGGCCTCCGGCTTCATAACCTTGCGCTACCACCATATCAACACCATTGTTTTCTAATAATTGTGCTTCGCGTACAGTGGTAGCTGTTCCAATGATTGATATACCGTGAGACTTGATTTGTTGGATTGTTTCTTTCGATAAAATACCGAAAGTAAAACTAAATACAGGAATTTTTTCTTCTAAAATGACAGCTAATTTTTCTTCAAATGAAGGAGGAGATTTTATTTCGATTTGATCAATATTTTTTATCCCTAATTTTTGGCGAAAGTAATTTAGAGATTTAACAGCGTTTTGAATTTCTTCATTTGAATAAGATTTAGTAGGAATAGGTGCAAAAAGATTAATTGCAAAAGGTTTATTGGTTAATGTGCGAATCTCTTGGATTTTTTCGCGTATTTGTTCGGGTGAAAATGTGCCGGCTCCTAAAGAACCTAGTCCACCTTGATTAGAGATTGCAGCCACCAATGATGGGGAATCCGAAAGCGCCATGGGTGCTTGAATGAGAGGGTATTTGATTTTCAAAATATCAACGATCTTTGTCATATTCATTTCCTCAATTCAACCAAGATATCATAATGACCATTTTAATGATATGGAAGCTAGGAATGCGCTGTCTATAGCCCTTGTAACTTGATAGAAAAACTGGTGTGGTTTAGTATAAATTACATTCCTCGGGCCTTTTCCTTGCGGCCGAATTTTATTAGATAGATGTTTAGATTTGAGAAGAGATCAGCATGAATGCAAAAACAAATGAAAGCATCGATGATCTCGTCGTTGCCACTCGAATTTTAGTTAATGAACATGTTATTGACGGCTTCGGCCATGTTTCTGTTCGTGATCCAAATCGATTAGGCCGCTATTTCATGACTCGTGATAATTTCGATGGAACTGGCAAAGAAGGCTACATTGTTGAGCTGGATTTAGATAGCAACTCCTGCAAGCCAAATGGACCGAAACTATCGCTCGAGCGTTTTATTCATGGCGAAATTTATCGAGCACGACCGGATGTCAATGCTATTGTTCATACACATTCTCCAGCTTTAATTCCTTTTGGTATTAGTAAAACTCCATTGCAACCGCTTTATCACATGTGTGGATTCTTAGCAGCAGGTGCTCCTATATTTGATATACAGCATAAACATGGCATGACGAACATGCTGGTTCAGAGCAGCGAATTGGGCCGCTCATTGGCTGAATCACTTGGCAAAAGCGCAGTAGTACTGATGCGTGGTCATGGCGCTACAATTGTCGGTAGTTCGGTGAGAGAGGCGGTATTTCGCGCAATCTACACGACAGTAAATGCCAGTCTCCAACCAATTGCAATGCAGCTTGGAGAGCCAAAATTTTTAAATCATGAAGAAGCTGTTAAGACTGATGAGCTTCACCGTGCTGTCTTAGATCGTCCTTGGGATTACTGGAAAAGCAGGCTTTAACGAATGACTAAGCTCCCATCAGCCTATAAATCTGCTAAAGCGCGTGATAAAGCTCTTGCCTTTTATAATGCTTCTCTTGCGCATTGGCCTGTTGCTTATGAGTCTAGGCTAATTTCAACAAGTTTTGGTGAAATTTTTGTAATGATATCAGGTCATGCTGAAGCTAAGCCTTTGGTGTTATTACATGGCGGTGGTGGAAATTCCACTATGTGGATTTACAACATCGAAAATCTTTCTCAGTATTTTCGAGTCTATTCAATTGATATTATCGGGGAGGCAGGGAAGAGTGCTGCCACCAGACCTTTGTATGAATCAAAAGAGCATGCTCAGTGGTTGAAAGAAGTTTTTGATGCTCTTAGAATTAAGCAAGCAGCACTTTGCGGCGCATCTCTTGGTGGCACACTTGCTCATCAATTTGCATTGGTATATCCGGAATCTGTTACAGCACTCATACTTCTTGCGCCTCCTTCACTCGGAAAAATGAGACCTGGATTTTTATTTCGTGCGATTCTTGCAAATATGCTGCCAACTCTATTTGCAAAAAAATTTCTAGAATATATTTCATCACGTGGTTCATCTTTTCCAGAATGGGCAATACAAGGATTTGTTGCGCAAATTCAAGCTTATAAGCCTAACATGAATAAAATTCCTCTGGTATCCAATAACGATCTTTCTCGATTTCCAGCTAAGACGTTAGTGCTCATTGGTCAAGATGAAATTCTTTACAATAATTTAAATGATGTTGTGGCACGCATACGCTCGGTTGCGCCGCACATTACAATCATGATTCTTCCTGATGCCAAGCATATGATTTCAGTGGACCAGCCTGTGTTAGTAAACGAAAAAATTATTCATTTTTTAAATAACAAATAAGCATTTGCTTTCGGTCAATTTTATTGTTAATTAAAGAATTATATGATATATAGCATTATGTAGTAATTAATAACATGGTGCCATATGGGAATTGTTAAAATATCTGAAGAGTTACACGAATCAGCCAAAATCATGTCTAAAGCAATGAGCCGATCTATCAATGCGCAGGCAGAATATTGGATGCGAATCGGCAAATTAATCGAAGAAAATCCCTCTATTACTTATCCTGATGTATTAAGAATTTTATTAAAAAAAGCAGAAGTCGATGAGATCCAGTATGTTAGTGAAGACGCCTGACGAAATTGAAAAAATGCGCATCTCAGGTCGTCTTGCCGCCTCTGTGCTGGAAATGATTGAACCTCATGTTGTAGCAGGTGTCAGTACCGGTGAACTCGAACGAATTTGCCGTAAATTTATTATTGAAGAATTGGATGCCATCCCTTCCACTTTAAATCAAAGAGGATTTCCAGCATGCATTTGTACGTCCATCAATCATGTTGTGTGCCATGGCATTCCATCTGATACTAAAATTTTACGTAAAGGCGATATTATCAATATCGATGTGACCGTTAAAAAAAATGATTATGTTGGTGACACAAGCAAAATGTTTTTAATCGGTAATGTTGCACCTTATGCGGAAAAATTAGTAAAAATCACCCAAGAATGCATGTATAAAGCTATTTCAATTGTGCGCCCCGGTATTTTCTTAGGCGATGTCGGATATACCATTCAACAACATGCCGAATCAAATCGTTTCTCTGTTGTCAGAGAATTTGGTGGTCACGGAATTGGCCGCGAGATGTGGGAAGATCCGCACGTACAGCATTATGGAAAACTAGGTACCGGATTAAAATTACAATCTGGCATGACATTTACAATAGAACCCATGATTAACCTCGGTAAAAAAGAAGTGAAATTGCTAGGCGATGGCTGGACTGTGGTCACGAAAGACCATAAATTATCTGCGCAATGGGAGCATACTATTTTGGTCACAGAGAACGGATACGAAATTTTAACGTTAAGAAACGAAGAAAAAAAATCTATTTAAGGAATTTATGAGAATACATTTTATCTTACACGCTGCTTTTGAAAAACCGGGTTACATTGATACTTGGATTACTGGAAATGGTTATACATCGACTGCAACATCACTTTATAAAGGCGAGCAGCTGCCATCTGACGACAGTTATGATTTTTTAATTATGATGGGTGGTCCGCAAAGTCCAACCGATTTAGAAAAATTTCCTTATTTAAAAGATGAAATTGAATTTACCCGAAAAGCCATTGCAAATAATAAAAGCATTTTAGGAATTTGTTTGGGCGCACAAATTATTGGGGAAGCATTCAATGCAAAAACAGAGCGTAGTCCGCATAAAGAAATAGGTGTTCATCCTGTTTCCTTGACATCAGATGGCGCGAAGGATTCTATCTTTAAACATTTCCCAAAACAATTTGAAGTAATGCATTGGCATAATGACATGCCTGGTATATCAGATGGAGCAATTATCATAGCCGAAAGTCTTGGTTGTCCTCGTCAAGTTGTAAAGTACGCCGATAAAATATATGGACTTCAATGTCATTTTGAAATGACTCAAGAGTTGGTGGAAGAAATGTTGAGTCATTGTAAAGATGATTTACAACCCAGTTTATACACACAATCACCTGAAAAAATGTTAACTGCGAATTTTTCAGATATAAATAAAAAATTACATTTTATTTTGGATGAAATATCCAGTTCCCAAAATTTCCGATGATCTTGACACAAATTTTTGGAAATAAATTTATATGAACATCAAAGTTATTCCCGCTTCAAAAGAAGCAATGCCCGTCATTCAAAATATGGCGAGGTTTTACGCTTACGATCTGTCAAAATCATGCGGATTTTATGAATTGTTTGATTGGTCATTTCCTGAAAATGGTCTTTATGAAGCGCTTGATGTAAGTAAATACTGGAATGAACCTAATCGTTATCCATTCCTTATTCGGGTAGATGATGAATTAGCAGGATTTGTTTTAATAAACAAAGTTGGAAGCATGCCCAGCATTGATTGGAATATGGGAGAATTTTTTATTGTCGGCAAGTTTCAAGGAAAAGGCATTGGTAAACAAGTTGCAATTGAACTTTTTGATCAATTTTCAGGACAGTGGGAAGTCATGCAAATGCCGCCTAATATTCCTGCAATTAAATTTTGGCGAAAAATTATTGCAGATTATTCGAATAACCAATTTATAGAAACAACGATTATTACGAATGACCCTGAGCCACATACCAGCAATATATTTCGATTTCATTCAATCAACGAAAAAACATAGGAAATAATATCTCGATGATCTTGCCACAAACTTTTACGTATAAAATTATTAACGCCTGTGAAATTAAAGCAGATGTTTATAAGGAAAATGACAGCAAAAATCAGCCGGTGATTATTTTCATTCACGGCGGAGGTTTGATTGGTGGTGGTCGCAAAGCAAGTCCGATCATCATTGATCTGCTGGTGAAAGCAGGGTATGTCGTCGTTTCAATTGACTATCGTCTTGCTCCTGAAAGCAAACTTTCAGATATCGTTGAAGATGTTCAAGATGCTTTTGCATGGGTTCGTAATGAGGGAGAGGCTTTATTTAATATTGATCCAACGCGAATAGGTGTAATAGGAAATTCTGCGGGCGGCTATTTAACACTTGCCTGTGGTTATTTAATTAATCCACCACCAAAAGCACTCGTATCTTTATATGGCTATGGCGATATAACGGGTTCTTGGTATACCAAACCCGATCCTTTTTACTGTGCGCAACCTCGAGTTAATGAAGAGCAGGCAAGAAAATCAGTAGGCACTCGCGCAATTTCAGAAATAACACAACCAGGTAGCCGAATGCCATTCTATCTTTATTGCCGTCAAAACGGAATTTGGCCAAAGGAAGTGACTGGCTATGATCCTGAAATCGAGCCAGAAAAATTTAAACTATATTGTCCAATAGAAAATATTTCAAAAGAATTTCCTCCTACTTTGCTTCTGCATGGCGATGTTGATACGGATGTGCCGTGTGAAGAATCCATTCAGATGGCTAACATGCTCAAAAAGATTGGGGTCGAGCATGAATTGAAAATTCTGCCTGGGAAAGGACATTGTTTCGAAGAGTCAGGAGAAGAGGACCCGATTATTGCTGAGGCACTTAACAATATAATTGTTTTTTTAAAACAACATGTCTAAAACGATGAGGCTGATGAACAAGGAGACGTACATTTTTGTCCCCTGGTAAAATTTTAAATGCCTCTTGAAGGGCTGAATGGACCGCATTCATCAGTGCAATTTCTTGCTCTGTATCATACTGCTTTCTGACCTCAATCATAACACTTGGCATGTTTATCTCGTTTTAATTAAATTAAACATTCTCTCATTGCACTATTGAACTCCATAGGTGCCTCGAGCATCGGGTAATGTCCTACTCCAGCAATAATTTTAAGATCATAGTCCTTGATGTATGCCTTATTCATTTCTGGATCTGTGGGATAAAGATCGCTTTGAATGGCTCTGACAGGTACTCTGAGACTGCGACAAGATTCCTCTATAGGAGTTGAATAGAATGGTTCTAAACTGGAAATAGCTACATCGGGATCGGCTGCTGCAAATTCACTAATAATCCGCTCTTTTACGGCACTAGGCGACGTCTTTGCAAACATGTACATGGGAACCATGTTAGTTACTGTTCCTTGATAATCGCTCCTCAATCCAGCAAAAAGTGGCGCCACTTGATCCATCGTAGGCATTTGGGCAACATGATGGAGAGTATCGACAAGAATTATCTTCTGCACGATATTCGAAAGATTATTTGCAGCGCGCACAACAATACTGCCTGACATCGAATGTCCAATGAGCACGACATTTTTTAGCTCTAGCTGTTTGATCACCTCTACCACATCTTCTGCGAAAGAATCGATCGACCAGGTCTGCCTCGTTTTGGACGACTTGCCGTGACCAACCAAATCCATCTGAACAATTTGATACTGTCCAGCAAAAGCTTCGCACTGCTGATCCCACCAGCTCATATTTCCTAACCAACCATGGACAAAAAACAGAGTGACCTCACCCTTGCCTGAAATCTTAAAGTGTATTGATTGATCGTCTTTTGATTTTACGAATCTATCCATTTTTATTGCCTTCTTTATTTAAGGAACTAAGTGGGACCCAATGTAGCATTCTGAGCTGTAAATTTCCATATCACCTCTAATGCTCTACTAATAACTTCCCAATGAATTGCTCTTTGTCATTGTCATCTTTGTTATTCTGGTGGATATCAGCAAAACCATTTTTTTTAAAAAACTCTAACGTTTCTGGCACTACTCTACTATAAAGTTTTTGATAATTTCGACTTATCAACCATTTTTCAACGAAAATTAAAAGTTCTTTACCAAAATTTTTCTTCCGATTTTTTTCACTCATAAAAATAAAATGAATTATCGCATTATGATTCTGACAAAGTTGGACGTGTGCATATCCAATGATATCTGTTTTCTTCAATACAACTAAATGGACATGAGATGGGTCATCTAATGAATTCAAATAAGGATCAGCTTTTTGAAGAAGCTCATCAAAATATTTTTTTCTAAAATTTTTTAGTGCGCTCCACTCATTCTCAGTTAATGCCTTAACTATGCGTATACCTCGCCACCCTGCTTTTTCATCAATATCAGCAACGAATTCATCTTTTCCAAGAGAGTAGGCAGTTCTATCATTACAATATTTTTCTGCGAGTTTTTCTTTTAATGAAGCGTATGCGTCTCTGTCCGCGGGATTGTTTCTCATCCAATTACGAAAATTCAAGTGTCGGTCAATATCTGGATTATTTTGCTCAAATACATGCACATGAAATTCATTTTCTTTTACAAAAAATCGTCTTAACATAAATCCATATTCGCCTTTTACTTCATAACCTATTTTTTGCATATTGCTATTACTTGCTTCAACATCTTTTAAATTAGAAACAACGGGTATTATGTCAATAATAGGTTTCGCGCTAATACCCGGA
>Ga0207089_1113_pt1 | contig 11936 bp, 10 predicted proteins | sample Alteio_BWMinHeat_49_FD_153571 | JGI IMG/M metagenome (GOLD analysis project Ga0207089, IMG submission 153571) | Enriched cells from forest soil in Barre Woods Harvard Forest LTER site, Petersham, Massachusetts, United States -... | ecosystem: Environmental > Terrestrial > Soil > Temperate forest >...
TGTGATGCCAGTATGACTGGGTAATGAGTGCGGTTGAAACGCACTAGCAGAAAGTGTTTGCCAAATGTTTTGCTTTGTTTTGTTATCATGTTCGTAAATATAAAATTGAAACGACGTAGGTGTAAAAGCTAAACCCAATGTTGCTGGCCGTAATATAGCTTCTTGTTCGGCCAGCGTTATCAAATTCGTTAACTGTCGCGCGAGCGCTTCAAATTGTTTGTGCTGATTGGTATTGATTGTGACTGCTGCAACACCAGCCACAATGCTGATGATGAGCATCACAATCAAAATTTCAATCAGAGTAAAACCGTTACGATGCTGCGGCACTATCAATGTTCCAATTACCAATCGTGCTATTGCCTTCTTTACCTTTTGGGCCGTAACTGAAAATGCGTAACTGATCATTTTCATTGGTGTATTGATAAGACTCGCCCCAAGGATCCATCGGTAATTGTTGCAAATAACCGTCGGATTTCCAATTTTGAGGAATTGGATCAGAGGTGGGTTTTTTCACTAATGCATTTAAGCCTTGATCGGTCGTCGGGTAAGTGCCGTTATCCAGCTTGTAAAGATCCAGCGCACTTTGGATAGCCAAAATATCTTGCTTCACTTTCACGATCCGAGCCTGTTCTGGCCGGCTCATAATCTTCGGGACGATAATGGCAGCCAAAATGCCTAAAATGACGACTACAACCATGACTTCAATAAGGGTAAAACCTTGTGCCTTTTTCATTGGTAAGTTCCTGAACTAATGGGTTTTTTAATTAAGAAGCAATTATATACTAGAAATGCGTAATTGCATTGTGGGATGATAAGAAGCTTTTTGCTATATTAGGGTATATAATTAGCGAAGGAATTGCTAATTATCAATGGGATGTATAAAATAAGGCCAGGTGTGGTTCGGCAAGGAAAGCCAAACAATTAAGATTTATTAATCAATAAATTGCTTTCTGAGGGGGGTGCATCATGCATCAACGATCAAATAATAATGATATACAAAAGGTTATCGGTGTTTTGAATACGGTTATTGTGAATGAAGGTAGCAAGCTTGATAAAGCTGTTTTAGAGGAAATATATAAATATTTGGACAAAGCTATCGTTGTTCATAATGAACAAGCGAAATTAGCAAACGATTTCGCGAAGGTTTCGACCAAAGTGACTGCCCAAATCGGGTTGGGAGCAGCGGACCAGGTAAAAGAAGCTTTAAAAATCACAGCTAATACTATTTCGCAAATGGTTACAGCATCAAACGATCATAACGCAGCAGTGAAAGATGTTAAAAAAGAGATAGAGAATGCAAAAGAACAAGTACAATCTCGTGTTATGCGGAAGTAACGGCTGATAATTAAGATAATGTAGTTGGGAGACATTGAATGTTTGACCGGTTACAAAAACCATTTCTGACCGTGGAAACCGGTGAAGCTTATCAACCTATTCGTTTAACCTATGATTTAAAACAGGGTGATGGGTTGTTGGGCGCATTGGCGAAAATGAAATGCTTAGAAAAAAATCCCACAGCAAATTCATGGAATTGGTTTTGGCGGGATGAGTGTAACGATTTGCATTTTGAATCCCTCAGTTCATATCGCAAAAGTACTACTCATCCTATCCGTTTAGGCACTGTCACACTGCGCGACAACAAATTATTTCTCAACCTTCCTTCTTTCAAACGTGCTTGCATGGCGGTGACTTTTTTTCACCGTTTAATTAGCGAAGCGGCTGCTGTGCATCGTGCTGATTTCATCAACAAAGTATTTGGGTTAGATGAACGTTTGCCGCACGGTTTTGCAGAAGTGTTTAAAGATGAAGAATTAGATCGCATGTTGCACGAGCGCATCGAAGATTATCACAAAGTGCAAACCAAGTGCGAAGAAGCATCGACTGCAGAAGAAGCGCTGACAATTCTTTCGGATTACAGCCGTACGGAATCTAAAAAACGTTTACCTTATGCGGAACGTTATGAATTTGAATTAGCTAATCAAGAAGATCCTGATGTGGTTTTTCTTGGTTTTTATATTTATTTACGCAGCCGCGAATTAGTGGCGATTAAACGCTGGTTTGGCGAAACTGGTTATTCTCTCGCTGACGTTGCCGATGAAGCTATCGAGCAAGTGTTCGGCGGCTTAGGCATAGATATTATCGAATAGTGAAAAAATCTCATGAAAATTCTTATCTGGGGCGATTCTTACGCTTGTTGTGATGGCGTGCGTGATATTAATTCTTGGTGGCCAGTTCAATTGTTGCGACGGCTAACGCAGAGCACAGCGCAGCCTACAGTGCATGCCCGTTGCAAAGCTGGAGCGAGTAACAGCAGAGATGAATGGCTGTCGCGAGTGACGCTCGGTCAGCATGAAGTGACCATCATAGCCCAAACTGGAAAACGTTCCGATGAATTGTGGACGGCAGTTGATTTAGAAAATGCAACTCAACCATTGATCAATTATAATTGGGTCATTATTGGTGTGGGTGCCAATAATCAATTTCAATATGGCGCTGAAGATACAAGTGGTTATGAAGAAGATTTAGTAAAGCTTGTTAAGCTGGCAAGTATCGCTACTGGCGCGCGTCCGAATCGTGTGATTATGTATTCAATCCCTTATTGGCATCTTACTCCAAATGGCGCCAGTGAAGAAACTTCAAAATATCGCCAGGATAAATATAAAGTCGAAGATAACTCATCGAATCAAGTTCAGATTGATGCTTATAATCAAATAGCACGGTCAGTCGCACGAAAACGCGGAATTTCTTTCGTTGATATCACACCTATTTCGGCGCAAATTGGTACTCAAGCTAAAATGGTAACTGAAGATAAATTACATTATTCACCCCAAGCCTTCGATGCATTATTTCTCCAGCCATTATTAACTGTCATACAACCAATTCATGAAATTGAAAATCAGATTCGCCACGATCAGCAAGTAGCAAGTGTCAGAATATCTATAAGGGAAGATCATCCAATTGAAGCTGAAGAAAAGAGCAGTCTCACCAGTGGATGTATCAGCTTCTTCTCGCGATGTATGAAAGGTTTAGCGGCTTGTTGTACTTATGAGGACGAGGGGCAATCGTTAGATGGTTACAACATGAAAAGAAGGTGGAGTCGATAGGTAATAATGCATCAACCATTAAATTGATCCAACTGAAATATCGGCAACAGCACTGCTAACACAATAAATAAAACAATTGCCCCCATTAACAAAATAATTGCCGGTTCAAATAAAGCTAAACTAGTTTCAATCAACCGTTCAATATCCCGATCTTGATTATTCGCCGCACGTTCCAACATATTTTCTAATTGCCCGCTCGATTCACCGCTCGCAATTAAATGGATGCTCATCGGTGGAAAATAAGTTGTTTGCTTTAACGCCAAGTGAATATTTGCACCTTCACGCACACGATTTGTCGCTTCTTCAACAGCGGTGCGAATCGGTAAATTGGTGATGAGTGCAGAAGAAATATTCATTGCTTCAATCACTGATACACCCGCAGATGATAAAATAGCAAATGTACGAGAAAATCGTGCTGTATTAACAACTTTTACGGCATTGCCCAAAATAGGTAAGCGCAAAATAAAGCGATGCATTTTAGCTCGAAACACCACGCTCATTTTCATCGTACGAAAAATAAAAAAGAAAATCACGATGATCGCGAGTAAGGTATATAATCCATAAGATTTAATCGCATTGCTAATCATAATTAAAACTTGCGTCATTTCTGGCAGTGCTTGATTGAGATTGCTATAAACTGAAATCATTTTTGGCACGACGTATTCCAATAAAAATCCCACAATTCCGACTGCAACTAATACCATAATACAAGGATAAATCAGCGCATGCATGATTTTTTGGCGTGTTTCATATTGCTGTTCTGTGTAATCTGCAAGACGCTGCAAAACAATATCTAAGTGTCCCGATTTTTCTCCCGCTGAAACAGTTGAACAATATAAATTGGAAAATGCTTGCGGAAAATCCTGCATGGCAGATGCCAACGAATAACCTTCTAATACTTTACTGCGTACCGATAAAATTAAACTTTTTGTGCGTGGTTTTTCCGATTGTTCTGCAACGGCTGTCAACACTTCTTCCAAAGGCAAGCCGGCCGCTAATAAGGTTGCCAGTTGACGCGTCATTAATGAAAGTTCTTTGCTATTCATACCGGAAGGGCGTGAAAGATTGAGCAGCGGAGATTTTTTTGAAGATTGTTGATGCGTTATCTGCACATCAAATGGTGTTAATCCTTTATCACGCAATAATTGACGTGCATGTTTCGCAGATTCTGCCTCAATAATTCCTTTCATTTTTTCGCCGCGAGTATTAATTGCATGGTAATTAAATGCAGCCATTATTCCTCACTCGTCACGCGCAACACTTCTTCTAACGATGTATCCCCGCGAAGCACACGTTGATAACCATCTTGTCGAATGGTGGGAAATAAAGTGCGTGCATATTTTTTCATTTGTGGTTCTGGTTTGCGGTCATGGATCATGGTTCGCAACGTCTCATCAATTAAAATTAATTCATAAACACCGCTGCGTCCGCTATAGCCACTGTTTCTGCATTGCTGACAACCCACGGGTTGATAAATCATCGTCGTATCATTGACGGGAACACCAAGTAATTCACATTCACCGAAGCTTGCGGGTTGTGCTTTTTTACAGTGCGGACATAACAAGCGAATTAAGCGCTGTGCTAACACACCGATTAAACTTGATGATAATAAAAATGGTTCAATACCCATATCATCTAAACGTGTAATCGCACCGATCGCGCTGTTGGTATGCAGTGTTGACATGACCAAGTGCCCGGTGAGACTGGCTTGAATTGCAATTTGCGCAGTGTCTAAATCACGTATTTCACCGACCATCACAACGTCAGGGTCTTGCCGTAAAATCGAACGCAAGCCTTTTGCAAATGTCATATTCACTTTGTAATTTACCTGCGTTTGACCAATACCAGGTAAATCATATTCGATGGGATCTTCGACTGTTAAAATATTGCGAACCGCACTGTTTAACGAACTCAATGCTGCATACAGTGTAGTGGTTTTACCGGAACCGGTTGGACCGGTAACTAATATAATTCCATGCGGGGTGGCAATTAATTTTTGCATCAACTCTAACGTGTGCGGCAACATGCCAAGATCTGCTAAATTCAAGCGCGCTGATTGTTTATCAAGTAAACGCAGCACGATGCGTTCACCATGACTTGTCGGCATTGTTGAGACACGCACGTCAACGGCGCGACCCGCAATGCGTAATGTGATACGGCCATCCTGCGGTAATCTTTTTTCTGCGATATCGAGTTTCGCCATGACTTTGATACGTGACGCAATGAGTGGCGCTAAGACGCGTTGAGGTTCCAACACTTCGCGCAATATGCCATCCACTCGAAAACGCACCATCACACGATTTTCAAATGTTTCAATGTGCACATCTGACGCGCCATCTTTGATTGCCTCGCTTAATAATGCATTCAATAAACGAATGATAGGCGCATCATCTTGTTGCTCTAATAAATCTTCCGGTTTCGGTAATTCAGCGATGAGGTCAAATAAATCCGTTGATTCACCAAAATCTTCCACCATCTGCATCGCTGTGCCTGAATCTGATTCATAAGTTCTGACTAGCAATTTACCAAATGTTTCTTCATCCACGTGTTCTAATTTCAATGGCAAATTTAAATGGCGGCGCATTTCATTGAGGATAGAAATACTGGGTTTGTTACGATAAATAACTTTTGCTTGATCATCTTCGATGCCGGCAAACAATACTCCATGACGTTTAGCGAAAGCAAAGGGTATGGAATTTGTTTTGATGGTCATCAGTATTAATCATCCGCAGCAAATGGTTTGGGTAGCTGTGCATGATTTCGTGCCACCTGTTGTGTATCTTGATTGCCATTTCGCCATGAAGGTAAAATATTTTGACGTTTTTGTTCGTCAGGGTCAGTCAAGGGGACAGGCCAAGCAATTTGTTTGGCGCGCATCGTGTCATACTTTGTGTAAGTAATATTGGTTGAGTCATCGCTGTTATGCAAAATAGTTGTTTTAATGAAAACCATTAAATTTTTCTTTTCCATTTTGCGGGTTTTATGTTGGAACAATAAACCTAGCCCTGGTATGTCACCCAGCAGTGGAACCTTTTCATTTGAATCGGTGAGATTATTACTGATTAATCCACCCAATACCAAAATATCCCCGCTACTGATGATAACGGAATTATAAATTTTGCTAGTGTTTGTAACTGGATTTAATCCCGGGTTATCAGGATTTTGTAGCGTGTCATTTTTCAATTTTATTTTTAAACGCACGGCATTGCCAAGATTGATTTGCGGATTGACATCCAGTCGCAGTGTGACCGGCGTATTGCTAATTGTGTTGAACGGCGACACAGTGGATGTGTTGCCAGTTGTTGCATATGAACCGCTTTGTTCAGGAACATTTTGCCCGACTTCAAGCATCGCAACTTGATTATCTAACACCACAACAGACGGTGTAGATAAAATATTGACGCCAGTGGTGGTTTGCAGAATATTTAACACCGCATTGATTTGAGTGCTTGGAATAATTCCGATTGAACCCAGGCCTAATGGCGTAAATCCATTGTTTGCAATAACAGGGTTAGTGCCGGCAGGCGTATCATTGACACTTAATGCGCCCCACTGGATGCCTAAATTTTTCAAATCAGTTTGATCAATTTCAACGATGATCGCTTCGATTAACACTTGCGCTGGACGCACATCGAGTTTCGCGATGATTGAGTTGAGAGCGCTCATCATGCCTGGTGGCGCGGTAATAATTAACGAATTGGTGCTAGGTTCTGCTTGAATATTGGTTTGATTTTCAGGAGTGCCAGATTTTTTATTACTAGTGGTCTGAGTATTTCCCGTCATGTTAATGTCAGAGGTTGATGCGTTTCCATCACCGCCAGATTCACCTTTGCCCATCATGTTTTTTACAATCTTGCCTAGAATTGGCGCCACTTTTGCTGCTGTCAAATAACGTAAATAAATAACTTGCGTGTTCGCTTGTACACCCGTTGTTGGCGTGTCTAACTGTTTTACCAGAAATTTCATATGTAAGCGTGCTGATTTATTGCCGCTTAATAACAAGCTATTGCTGCGTTCATCTGCAGCGATAGAAACTTGTGGTGTATCGCCAGTTGCACGCGCAGCATTTTGCAAATTATTGAGCACGATTGCCACTTGGGACGCGGTTGCTTGGCGTAGTGGCACGATATCAATATCATTCGATGATGTTTGGTCGATGTTATGGATAATTGCAGCAACACGGGCAATATTGGAAGCACGGCCCAGTAAAATTAACACGTTGCCAGGTGTATAAGCGGACACATTACTCCATTGCGGCAATAAGGGACGAATGACTGGAATCACTTGATTAGCAGCAACGTTATCTAACGGGATAACACGTACTACGACTTCATCTCCTTTGCCAGGTGAGTATCGGGTTGCGACCCGTGTCGCAAATTCACCGCTATTCATGTTTGGAACAATTTTCACCACATCGCCGCTAGGAATGGCGGAATAACCCAATAGTTCTAAGACTGATAGGAAAATGTCATACACTTCATCAGGTTTAATAGGTTTGCTTGAAACCAGTGAAATTTTACCCGTCACACGCGGATCAACGACAAAGTTTTTGCCCGTTTCCAGCGAAACTTCATTGATGACGCTTAGAATATCTGCGTCTTGTAAATTCCACAGTCGAGTGCTATTTGGATCGGGAGTTGTCGTATCATGGGGAACAGAAATGACTTGTGGTGCAGGGGCGGTGTTAGCCGCGATGCAATAAGTTGCACAAAAGGAAAATGCAGCCGCTAAAATGAGATTAATAACGCGTTTCATGCTTACCTTGCGAGTTTTGTTAATTAGCAAAAAAGATACCATAAATGGGTGTAGGAGGTAAGTTAAATTCTATGTCTGGATAATCAACATCTCTACCGCTGTTTATCCGGATAAACAGCGGTAGAGATGTTGATTATCCGAATACTGAGGGTTATACTAATGCAATGCATAACTATCAACGAATCCTTAATTTATTGTCGCTATTACAGAAAAAATCCTTTTTTCTGCTAGGCCCACGCGCCACGGGAAAGAGTTTTTTGATCAGGGAGCAATTAGCAAAACAGGCGCTCATTTTTAATCTACTGCGTTCCGAAGTTTATCTCAAACTTTCTGCTAATCCGTGGGAACTGGAAGCCATGATTGATGCTGGGATGGCTCAACATAAAAGCAAATATGTTGTTATTGATGAAATTCAAAAAGTGCCACACCTATTAGACGAAGTGCATCGCTTGATTGAAGAAAGGAAAATACATTTTCTTTTGACAGGGAGTAGTGCTCGTAAACTTAAGCATGGTCATGCAAATCTCTTAGCAGGGCGTGCCTGGACAGCAAATTTATTTCCACTTTGTTACAGTGAGATTCCTAATTTTAATCTGGAGCATTATTTAAGATTCGGAGGATTACCTGCAGTTTATGCAAGTCAAGATCCACTCGAAGAATTAAATGCTTACGTACAAACTTATCTTTATGAAGAAATTCAAGCCGAAAGTTTGGTGCGCAAATTGCCGCAATTTTCGAGGTTCTTAACTGTCGCTGCATTAGCAAATGGTCAAATGCTGAATTTTACGCAAATCGCAAATGATAGCGGTGTTCCAGCTTCTACAGTGCGGGAGTACTATGCAATTTTGGAAGATACTTTAATTGGATTTATGCTGACACCGTGGACTAAAACAGTAAAGCGTAAGGCGATTGCTACAGCAAAATTTTATTTATTTGACACGGGTGTTTGTCACACGTTGGCACAGACAAAAATGTTGGAAAGAAATTCCGATTTATATGGCCGTAGTTTTGAGCATTGGATAGGAATGGAACTAAGAAGTTATTTGAGTTACAGAAGAATTAATGAACCGCTACACTATTGGCGTAGCGTACATCAACATGAGGTTGATTTTATTATTGATGATCATATTGCAATTGAGGTCAAAGCGACTAAAAAAGTGACGGCAAATGATTTAAAGGGATTGCAATGCTTGGAAGAAGAAAAAAAATTCAAGCAACTTTATCTGATTTCACACGATTCGACTGCAGCCAAATACGGCTCGATTCAGTGTATGCATTGGAAAAATTTCATCGAGCTATTGTGGGCTGATGAAATAGTTTAGGTTCTGTCCCTAAAGATTTCATCGGCTGCAAAATGAATAAATCGGTCTAAATTTCCGCAAATTTTCGTCAAATAGCGGTGCTATTCTCCTCAAATTTGCGAAAATTTATCCTCGATTTATTCATTTTTCGCTTCGATGAAATCTTTAGGGACAGAACCTATTAACTTACGCATATTTGTGCTGATGTATGCAAATATTCTTCCAGACCTTGTAATAACTCAAAAGCTTCAGCGGTCATTCCAGGTTGATTACGAAGCAGTTGAATTTCTTCTAGTGCAAATTTGGGAGTGATGCGCTTATTTCCTTTGAAATCGACCAATGTTTCTTGTTCACTGAAAACATGACGCATATAGTTTGCAAATTTTTCTGCTTGTGAAAAGGTCAACAGTTCGGGAAAGTTTCGTCCTAGCACGCGTACCGCTAATGCAGTCAGGCGTGGATTGGCAACTTGTTCAACTAATTTCGCGCGCTCATTCGGCTTGATTGAATGAAACCGCTGGCAAAATAACTCTTCTTCAAAATTCCAAAAACCATGCAGATATAAACTAGCGTCAACATCAGTATTGGGCGGTGAAGGATATTTGTAATTAGTAAAATAACTCGCGATCGATTTGAAATGACTAGGATGTTCGCGCAGCCATTGGCGATTTTTTTCCATTTGTGAAATTCGTTCAGAGGATAAATGCTGCAAATATTTATCTTTAAATGGCAGCATGAAGTCAGGCTCGCCAGGTTTTTTATTAATAACGCGGATTTTTTCCATGCTATTTTCCGCAAGTTCAATTAAATCAGGTGAATCTAAGCGTAACCATACCAATTGATTTTTGTAATGTTTATGTGGACCCAAAAATATCGCTGGGCATTGATAAAAATTTTGTGCGCCAAAAATTCCATCGACGACTAACGCAATGTCATTTTGTAATGGCTGCATACGCGTGAGATCAATTTGCTTATTGAAACTGCCGTGTAAATATTCCCACATTTCACGTTCCGCGCTAAAACGGCGCGCCAATTCAAGCGTCACTTCGACATCGACCATGGCATGATGTGAACGTCCGGAAATAAGTTGATTCGCCGCATTAATTTCTTCTAATTTCAATGATTGTTTGCCATCACGTTGTGGCCATTTGATCACTGAATTTTTATATAAGAAAAACATCACGGCCATGGGGTAAATATCCATGCGTCCGCATTGGTTCGCGTATTGATGCGTGTAGGGTTTTAATAAATTTCGGAAGAATGAAAAACGTAAAAATTCATCATCAAATCCCAGCGTGTTATAGCCCAAACTAATTGTGCCAGGTTCATTTAACCATTGATGAATTTGTCTAATTGCATCAAATTCGGAAACGCCTGTTGAAATTTCTTTGATGCCCATTTTGTGGGTGATAATCGCTTGCGGCGCGGGGATAACATCGGGATTTAATTTTACTTTTAATTCATAGCGGTCAATTTCATTTAAATTTAAATCGGTGCGTATTGCTGCAAAATGTAATACTTGATCGAAAGATTTGCTGAGACCAGTTGTTTCAATGTCATAAAATAAATAAGTTTGCATTAGATGGCCTCGATTTTAATTACATAATACGCGGGCTGTTCGTAAGGATGCGTTTTCTTTAAGGCGGCGATGGCCGCATGAAGATAAGTTGCATCACAAACCATTTCAACTTTATATTCGGCGACAGTTTCAATTTGATTTTCGTTACCCAGAAAAGGATTACTGCCAGCGAGTGGCATAAATTGTCCTTCACCTAATGTTTGCCAAGCGCAATTGCTGTATTGACCTATTTTTCCGGCACCAGAAGTGAAGAGAGCATTTTTGACAACATCGAGATGAGAGAGCGGTACATAAAAAATAATTTTATACATATTCCCTTGCTCCCATATATTCATCTGAACTGATAAGAAATCATCCGCAAGCACCGTCATTGCGAGCGCGAGCGAAGCAAACCAGGTTTTATTGCCACTTTTTAAGAAGAAAAAAGCATACGATTTCACCAACTTAATTCTTTTAAAGCAACAATACAGCCTGGGTTGCTTCGCTCGCGCTCCCAAAGAACTTCCTTGTAACTTACTGATTAACAAGGAGCTGCTACTAGCTCAAATCCTAGCATTTTTGCACGGAAACTTAAATTTTTTATCATGCGATCATGGTATTTCTTTTCGTAATAATCCTGTCCGACTTCATGGTACTTTATCCCATTATTAAGCATTTCAAAAATAAGTGTTCCTGTTTTATGGGCAGCTGCTGTTGTGGCTTTCGGTGCGCCTAAGCGAGATTTTAAACGACGATAAAAGGCGCCCAATGCGCTATCACTTCGGTGAAGTGTGCTGGCTGCCATACGCAAAGTCGATGCCGCATTATTTGCGGTACGCTTGCTTTTCCCTCCTAATCGTTTACCGCCAGAAACTCTGTTCCCTGGACATAAACCAAGCCATGATGCAAACTGTTTACTACTCTTCCACCGGCTTAAATCAAGTCCCACTTCAGAAATAATTTTCAGTGCACTAGTTGCTTCAATGCCTGGAATTTCTGTTAAATCTACCCCAGTTATACGAATTAAGTGTGACTTCAGATTAAATAATGGCGCATTTTTACTTCTACCTTTTCCTTTTCGTTTAATCGCCCTTTCGTTCAACTCATCTTCTTTAACTTCTTTGCGTTCTGCAAACGTTAAAAGATGCTTCTCAATTATGTCATCGCATTCCGCTATTTTATTTTTATAAGTATCATAAAGCTCCATAGCTTGTGTTA
>Ga0207089_1115_pt1 | contig 11535 bp, 10 predicted proteins | sample Alteio_BWMinHeat_49_FD_153571 | JGI IMG/M metagenome (GOLD analysis project Ga0207089, IMG submission 153571) | Enriched cells from forest soil in Barre Woods Harvard Forest LTER site, Petersham, Massachusetts, United States -... | ecosystem: Environmental > Terrestrial > Soil > Temperate forest >...
GGTGTCCACCTACCGCTGAAGCGTTGTTGTACGGCATTTTACAATTGCAAAATAAAATTAAACGCGTGAATACACTAGAAAGGACCAAGGCATGAGCAAACTGGATGCGTTAGCGCACGCCTTATCCTCGACTTTTGGTCATGAGATAGAAGAATTAACCCTGGCGAATGGGGAAATTACCATTATTGTTGACAGCAACAATATTCTCTCCATTTGTCAACGCTTAAAAGAAGAAAGCCCATTTAGATTTGAAATGCTGATGGATTTATGTGGAGTTGATTATTTGCACTATGGATGTGGCGAATGGGAAACCTATCACGCTACTTCACGCGGATTTGAACGGGCTGTGCGCAAAATTGCGGATATCAACCCTAAAAGTGGTTGGAAACGTCCGCGCTTGGCCGTGGTCTATCATTTACTTTCCGTGTCTTTAAATCAACGTGTTCGCGTCAAAGCCTTTGTCGCGGATGAAAATCCGATCATCGATTCGGTAGTGAGTATTTGGAACTCGGCCAATTGGTATGAGCGTGAAGCATTTGATTTATACGGGATATTGTTTGCTAATCATCCGGATTTACGCCGAATTTTAACCGATTATGGTTTTATTGGTCATCCGTTTAGAAAAGATTTTCCGTTGGTGGGCAATGTCGAAGTGCGGTATGACGCTAAACAACAACGCGTGATTTATGAACCGGTGGATATTGAACCACGCACGCTGGTGCCCAAAGTTGTGCGTAAAAGCAAACAAGCGGATAACCCGCAGCAAGAAGGGTTAGATAATGGCGGAAATTAAAAACTATACGATGAATTTTGGTCCGCAACATCCTGCAGCACATGGGGTGTTAAGATTAATTTTGGAATTAGATGGTGAAGTGATCCAACGCGCCGATCCGCATATTGGCTTATTGCATCGCGCGACTGAAAAATTAGCTGAGAGTAAACCGTACAATCAAAGCATTGGTTATATGGATCGCTTAGATTATGTTTCCATGATGTCCAATGAACATGGTTATGTTTTAGCAATTGAAAAATTATTAGGCATTACACCACCTATTCGTGCGCAATATATTCGCGTGATGTTCGATGAAATCACGCGCATTTTAAATCATCTCATGTGGTTAGGTGCGCATGCCTTAGATATTGGCGCCATGACCGTATTTTTATATGCGTTTCGCGAACGCGAAGATTTAATGGATATGTACGAAGCGGTGAGTGGTGCCAGATTACATGCGACGTATTATCGTCCTGGGGGCGTATATCGCGATTTACCGAATACGATGCCAAAATATAAACCTTCCGTGTGGCATAACGAGAAAGCGGTAAAAAAAATAAATGAAGTGCGCGAAGGTTCATTGTTAGATTTCATCTGGAATTTTACTGAACGGTTTCCACAATGTGTGAATGATTACGAAACCTTATTAACGGATAACCGGATTTGGAAGCAGCGCACCGTTGGCATTGGCGTGGTTTCAAAACAACGCGCCTTACAACTGGGGTTTTCGGGGCCGATGTTACGGGGTTCAGGGGTTGCTTGGGATCTGCGCAAAAAACAACCCTATGCCGTCTATTCAGACTTAGATTTTGATATTCCTATCGGCGTCGAGGGCGATTGCTACGATAGATATTTGGTGCGCGTCGAAGAGATGCGCCAATCCAATCACATTATTCGTCAATGCGTGACATGGTTAAGAAATCATCCTGGCCCCGTCACGATTGATGATTATAAAATTGTGCCGCCCAAACGTGAAATCATGAAAGAAGATATGGAATCTTTGATTCATCATTTTAAATTATTCACCGAAGGGTACTGTGTTCCGGAAGGCGAAGCCTATGCAGCAGTGGAACATCCGAAAGGTGAATTTGCGGTGTATTTGGTGTCTGATGGCGCCAACAAACCCTATCGCGTGAAAGTGCGTGCCGCCGGTTTTCCCCATTTAGCGGCTATCGATGAAATGGTCAAAGGACACATGATTGCTGATTTGGTTGCCGTGATCGGTAGCCAAGATATTGTATTTGGGGAGATAGATAGGTGACAGCTCAAGCCAAAACAATGATTTCTCCCGCAGTTTTATCTGCAAATGCGCGCCAGCAGATTGATCACTGGGTGCAAAAATATCCCCCAGATCAAAAACAATCTGCTGTCATTGCCGCGTTAACTATCGTGCAAGATGAAAACGGCGGTTGGTTAACGACAGAATTAATGGATGGTGTGGCCGCCTATTTGGGCATGCCTAAAATTGCGGTGTATGAAGTGGCAACGTTTTACACCATGTTCGAATTAGAAAAAGTGGGTCGACACAAAATTTGTGTGTGTACCAATATCTCCTGCATGTTGTGCGGTTCTGATGAAATTATGCAACATCTGAAACAAAAATTAGGGATTGACGTTGGTCAAACCACAGAAGATGGTAAATTTACCTTAAAATCGGTGGAATGCTTAGCGGCATGTGGTGGAGCACCGATGATGCAAATCGGGCGTGATTACCACGAGCATCTTACCCCGCAAAAAGTTGATGACATCTTAGCTGGCTTGGAGTAAATGGTGACTATCACAACTAATCAAGTTTGTTTTCGTACACTCCATTTGGATAAGCCGTGGTCATTAGAAGCGTATCGTTCTGTGGGGGGATATGAAGTTTGGCAAAAAATCCTCAAAGAAAAAACGCCGCCAGAAAACATCATTAGTGAATTAAAAACCTCAAATTTGCGCGGTCGCGGCGGCGCGGGCTTTCCCACGGGATTAAAATGGAGTTTCGTGCCACGCAATAAACCCGGTCAAAAATATGTGGTGTGTAATTCCGATGAAGGCGAACCCGGTACCTTTAAAGATCGCGATATTCTACGCTATAACCCACATCAATTAATCGAAGGCATGGCGATTGCCGGGTATGTGATGAATGCGACCGTTGGCTATAACTATTTGCGCGGTGAATTCATTGAGCCATTTGAGAGAATGGAGCAAGCGCTACAAGAAGCACGCGAACTCGGGTTTGTGGGGAAAAATATTTTAGGATCGGGGTTTGATTTTGAATTACATAATGTTTTAGGTGCGGGTGCCTATATTTGTGGTGAGGAAACCGCGTTGATGGATTCTTTAGAAGGCAAAAAAGGTCTGCCACGGTTTAAACCCCCCTTTCCCGCGAATTTTGGTGTGTATGGTCGTCCGACCAACATTAATAACACCGAAAGTTATGCTTCGGTACCGGTGATCCTGCAACACGGCGGACATTGGTTTTTAGACTTAGGCATTCCCAATAATGGGGGTACCAAATTATTTTGCATGTCAGGGCATATCAACAAACCCGGTAATTACGAAATTCCTTTAGGCACGCCCTTTGCAAAATTATTAGAGATGGCAGGCGGCATGAAAAATAATCGTAAACTCAAAGCGGTTATTCCCGGAGGTTCTTCTGTACCTGTGCTACCTGGTGAAACCATGATGCAGCTCACCATGGATTATGATTCGATAGCAAAAGCCGGTTCGATGCTAGGCTCAGGCGCGGTGATTGTGATGGATGAAACCACCTGCATGGTGAAAATGTTGGCACGCATTTCGGATTTTTATTTCGAAGAATCTTGTGGTCAATGTACTCCGTGTCGTGAAGGTACCGGTTGGCTAGCGCGGATTTTACATCGGATTATGCACGGTGAAGGCACACTTAAAGATATCGATCTCTTAGATGATGTTGCCGATAAAATCATGGGTCGCACCATTTGTGCGCTGGGTGATGCTGCTGCTATGCCCGTCATCAGTTTTATCAAATACTATCGAGAAGAATTTGTGTATATGGTTGAAAATCAGGGTAAATCATTATGTTCGACCTGAGGAGCTTAAATGGTCCGTATTGAAATTGATGGTCAAGAATTAGAAGTGCCTCAAGGTCAGATGATCATTGAGGCGGCCGATAATTTGGGAATTCGTATTCCGCGGTTTTGCTATCATAAAAAATTATCCATCGCGGCCAATTGCCGCATGTGTTTGGTAGAAGTCGCCAATGCGCCAAAAACGTTACCTGCGTGCGCAACACCGGTCTCTGAAGGCATGAAGGTGTTCACCAAAAGTACGCGCGCTATCGATGCGCAAAAATCGGTCATGGAATTTTTGCTGATTAATCATCCGTTAGATTGCCCGGTGTGTGATCAAGGTGGACAATGTGAATTGCAAGATGTGTCCATGGATTATGGCCAAGATTATTCGCAATTTACCGAAAGAAAACGGGCGGTGAAAGATAAAAATATTGGTCCGCTCATTACCACCGAAATGACGCGTTGCATTCATTGTACACGCTGTGTGCGTTTTGGCAGTGAAATTGCCGGACAACGTGAATTGGGTGCCACGGGACGTGGTGAATTTATGGAAATTGGCACCTACATAGCCCAAAGTGTGGATTCAGAACTCTCAGGGAATATCATTGATTTATGTCCGGTCGGTGCACTCACCTCTAAACCCTTTCGTTTTCAAGCCAGAGCCTGGGAGATGCAATCTCAACCCAGCTTATCGCCGCATGATTGTTTGGGTTCGAATTTAGTGTTTCACACTTTACGTGACAAAGTGATGCGGGCTTTGCCGCGTGATAATGAAGCCATCAATGAAGTATGGTTAACAGATAGAGATCGTTTCAGTTATGAAGCCTTAAATCATCCTGACAGATTGACCCAACCTTGGATCAAAGAAGCGGGCACATGGAAACAAGTCGATTGGGCAACGGCATTGAATGTGGCTATCGAAAAATTGCAATACGTTTTACAAAATCAGGGATCAGAAGCTTTAGGCGCATTGGCATCGCCCAACAGCACAGTTGAAGAATTTTATTTATTACAAAAACTGCTGCGTGCTAAAGGCTGTCATAACATTGATCATCGGTTGCGTGAAGGTGATACGCGTCAGCAAACTTATTTAGGCATGATGCCATCCTTAGGGATCACATTACCTGAATTAGAAAATCAACAAGCCATTGTGTTAATTGGCAGCGATATTAAAAAAGAGCAGCCGCTGATAAGCCATCGGCTACGCAAAGCGACATTACATGGTCACAAAGTGGTTGCCATCAATCCTTTGCACATTCAGACGAATTTTACTTTAACGCAAGAATTGGTGGGATCAAAAGGCGATCTGCTCCAACCTTTAAGAGAAGTGGTGAAAGCCATTTGGGATAAATTAGACAGCATCGCTAAAAAACCCTTATCCCAAGACATTGAAAAAACGCTGGCCACGGTGACTGCGTCAAAAGAAGCACATGCCTTGGCTGAGCATCTGTGTGGTCATGACAAAGTCAGTGTGTTGTTAGGCGCTTATGCGATTAGCCATCCTGAGGCAAGTCAGATCTATTATTTTTCGCGGTTACTGGCGGAATTATTGCAAGCAAGCTGGGGGCAAATTACCTTTGGTGCCAACAGTGCGGGCGGATGGATTGCCGGTGCCGTGCCACATCGGTTACCGTTAGGACAAAAAGCCAGCCGTGTTGGTTTAAGTGCAACTCAGATGGTAGAAAAACCACGTCATGCGTATATTGTGTTGCAAGCGGAACTCGAAAAAGACAGTTTACAACCCCATAAAGCACGAGAAGCGTTACAACAAGCTCAGATCATCGCGTTAACAGCTTTTGATAGCCCCATGCTACGTGAATATGCCGATGTCATATTACCGGTAACGCCAATTTCTGAAATGGCAGGCACTTATATTAATGCCATGGGCGATTGGCAACATTTTCAAGCGGCTGTTAAGCCGTTAGGCGAAAGTCGACCGGCGTGGAAAGTGTTACGCGTATTAGGAAATTTGTGGGATGTCGAAGGTTTTAGTTATGAAACCATTGAAGAGATTATTGCTGAAGTCAAACCAACGCCTATGCTGCCAACGTTTGATGATACATTGTTAACAATGTCACTTCCGCAAACTCTAGCAACATCGTCTGGACTCACACGTTTAGCGCCAACGGCTTTGTATGCGGTGGATAGTATAACGCGGCGTGCGGCAGCGTTACAGCAAACCCATGATGCACAAATGATCCAGGTTCGGATCCATTCTGAAGAAGCCGCGCAACGCCGTTTGCAAAATGCGCAAACCGTGTGGGTGAAACAAGATGGCAGGGAATCCGTGCAACCGTTAGCGATTGAGATCGATGATGCGATCCCGCTTGGTGCCGCGGTGGTTCCTGCGGGTATCGATGCAACGATGACATTGGGTGCGCCATTTGGTGCGATTGAATTAATCCCCCATGAACAGTAAGGGTATTTGAGTGAATATGGCGCACTTCAATTTATTGATTGAAATTATCATCAAAAGTTTGGTGATTTTGGTGCCGTTAATTTTGGCGGTAGCGTATCTTACTTACGCAGAACGCAAAGTCATTGGCTATATTCAAGTGCGCATTGGCCCCAATCGCGTTGGACCGTTCGGATTGTTTCAACCGTTTGCCGATGTGGGTAAGTTACTGCTTAAAGAAATTATTCTGCCTTCAAAATCCAATAAATACTTATTTATCATTGCACCGATCTTAGCGATTGGTCCGGCCTTTGTGGCTTGGTCAGTGATCCCATTTGCCGACGGCTGGGTCTTAGCCAATGTGAATGCCGGATTATTATTTTTACTGGCCATGACCTCCATGGGTGTGTATGGGATCATCATTGCCGGTTGGTCGTCGAATTCAAAATATGCCTTGTTAGGCGCTTTGCGTTCCGCAGCGCAAGTGGTGTCATATGAAATTGCCATGGGCTTTGCTCTGGTTGGCGTATTAATGGCGGCTGGCAGCATGAATTTAACGGAAATTGTGCAGGCCCAACAAGGGGGTTTATTACATTGGTATTGGTTACCTTTACTGCCTTTGTTTCTGATCTATTGGGTATCTGCTGTGGCAGAAACCAATCGTGCGCCGTTTGACGTGGCCGAAGGCGAATCTGAAATTGTGGCGGGGTTTCATGTCGAATATGCCGGCATGACATTTGCTATCTTTTTCTTGGCGGAATACGCCAACATGATTTTATTATCGACCTTAGCGAGTCTGATGTTTTTAGGCGGTTGGCTATCGCCATTTGAAGGGATCCCCTTTATTCAAGAAAAACTCACGATGGTTCCGGGGATTATTTGGTTAGCATTAAAAGTATCGATGCTGTTATTTACCTATCTTTGGTTTCGAGCCACTTTTCCGCGTTATCGCTACGATCAAATCATGCGATTGGGTTGGAAAATTTTCATTCCCTTAACGTTTTTTTGGATTATTTTGGAAGCATTAGCAATCAAATTCCAAATCAGTCCTTGGTTTGTGTAAAGAGGAAGTATGGCATTGCAAAAACTCGTTCAAACGCTAAAAAGCTTTACCCTCTGGGAACTGTGGCAAGGGCTAGCGCTCACCGGCAGATATTTATTTGCCCGTAAAATTACAGTGCAATTTCCAGAAGAAGAAACGCCACGATCGGTACGCTTTCGAGGGGTACATGCCTTGCGGCGTTATCCCAATGGCGAGGAACGGTGCATTGCCTGCAAGTTATGCGAAGCGGTGTGCCCGGCGTTGGCAATCACGATTGACTCAGAACAACGAGAAGACGGGACTCGGCGTACGACAAAATATGAAATCGATTTGTTTAAGTGCATCTACTGTGGCTTTTGTGAAGAATCTTGTCCGGTGGATTCTATTGTTGAAACCGATCTCTCCAATTATGCCTTTTTAGAACGGGGCGAACATATATTAGACAAATCTGTATTGTTAGCCATTGGGGATAAATATGAAGAGAGCATTGCAAAAGCACGTGAAGAAGATGCCCCCTATCGCTAAAAGGAAACGCTAAGTGATCACAATACAGCAACTGGTTTTTTATTTTTTTGCAACGCTGGCCGTCATTGGTAGCAGCATGGTCATCATTTCCAAAAATTCGGTACGCGCGGTTTTGTATTTAGTGTTTACTTTTTTTTGTATGGCCGGCATTTGGCTGTTATTGCAATCTGAATTTTTAGCGATTGTGTTGGTGTTAGTGTATGTGGGCGCGGTGATGGTGTTATTTTTGTTTGTGGTCATGATGCTGGATATTGAAATCGGCAAATTGATCTATTCCTTTGCTAAACGTTGGCCCATTGGGTTATTGGTTGCCGCCGTGATGTTGGGATTAACGGTATGGACGTTAAGTGCGCCCTATTCTACCAATGCACTGCCAAACCCACCGCCTTTTCCTGCGGATTATAGTCATGTCAAAGTTTTGGGAGCACTCCTTTACACCGATTATTTATTTGCGTTTGAAGTTGCCGGTGTCATTTTGTTAGTTGCTATGATTGCGGCGATTGGGATCACTTTCCGTGGCCCCAGAGATATTAAAACGCAAAAACCTTCCTTGCAAGTTCAAGTACGTAAAGAAGATAGATTAAAAATTGTCAAAATGTTGCCAGAAGGAGATAAACCATGATCCCCTTATCGGCGTATTTGATTTTATCGGCCATTTTATTTGCCATTGGGGTGGCCGGGATTTACATCAATCGTAAAAATGTGATCATCTTATTGATGTGTATTGAGTTAATTTTATTAGCGGTCAATACGAACTTTGTCGCATTTTCACATTTTTTACAAAACCATATCGGCGAAGTCTTTGTGTTTTTTATCTTAACGGTTGCTGCCGCAGAAGCCGCAATTGGGTTGGCGATTTTAGTGGCGGTGTTTCGTAATCGCCGTACCATCGATGTGGAAGAATTGGATCTATTAAAGGGGTAAATTGTGCAATCAAGTGTGTTATCTGAATGTTTGATCGTCGTGCTTGCCCCGCTGATTGCTTCACTCAGTGCCGGGTTTTTCGGCCGTTGGATTGGGCGCAAAGGAGCGCATTGGGTAACCATTGTTGGTGTTGGTGTCAGCTTTTTTGTATCGGTTCTCATTGCTAAACAGATCTTTTGGGATAAATTGCCCACCCCGATAGATATGACGGTGTATACCTGGGCGCAAATCAATACTTTGCATTTTCAGGTTGGATTTTTAATTGATCCTCTGACGGTGCTCATGATGATGGTCGTCAGTTTTATTTCCTGGATGGTGCACATTTATACCGTCGGTTATATGCATGACGATCCGGGTTATCAGCGCTTTTTTAGCTATATTTCATTGTTTACCTTCTCGATGCTCATGCTGGTAATGGCGAATAATTTTCTGCAACTGTTTTTTGGCTGGGAAGCAGTGGGCTTAATGTCGTATTTGCTGATTGGTTTTTGGTACCAACGCGAATCAGCCATTTTTGCCAATTTAAAAGCGTTTATCGCCAATCGGGTGGGCGATTTTGGATTTTTGTTAGGCATTGCTGCCGTGCTTTGGGTTTTTGGCTCTTTAGATTATGCGACGGTTTTTGCCGCAGCACCTACCATTGCCGCCAAGCAATCGATGATAGAGATCTTTGCAGGTTACCCCTGGTCAGTGTTTAGCGTAATTTGTATTTTGTTATTTGTTGGCGCCATGGGGAAATCGGCGCAAATGCCGTTGCACGTTTGGCTACCCGATTCCATGGAAGGCCCAACGCCGATCTCTGCACTCATCCATGCCGCTACCATGGTCACTGCCGGTGTATTTATGGTGGCACGGATGTCGCCGTTATTTGAATATTCTGATACGGCACTCAATATCGTGTTAATTATTGGCACGGCGACTTGCTTTTTCATGGGGTTGGTTGGCGTGGTGCAAAACGATATCAAGCGTGTCGTGGCCTATTCAACACTCTCGCAATTGGGGTATATGATGGCGGCGCTGGGGGTATCGGCGTATATGGCAGGGATATTTCATTTAATGACCCATGCCTTTTTTAAAGCGTTGCTGTTCTTGGGCGCAGGCTCAGTGATTATCGCCATGCATCACGAACAAGATATTCGCAATATGGGTGGCTTGAAAAAATATATGCCTATCACCTATGTGACGATGTTGATAGGTTCTTTAGCGTTGATAGGTTTCCCATTTTTCTCCGGATTTTATTCCAAAGACATGATTATTGAAGCGGTACATTTAAGTAATTTACCCAGTGCGCCCATTGCTTATTGGGTAGTGTTAGGCAGTGTGTTTGTTACTGCATTATATTCCTTTAGAATGTTTTTCTTAGTGTTTCACACCCAAGAGCGCATGGACTCCCATACGCGCGAGCACTTGCATGAATCTCCCGCCGTGGTTTGGGTGCCGTTAGTGATTTTAGCAGTACCTTCGGTGATTGTGGGAATGTGGTTTATTGGTCCGATGTTTGAAGGATTTTTTGCCAAATCCATTTTTGTCTTACCCGAACATGCGGTCAATGCGCAGTTGAAAGCGGAGTATCATGGTGCCATGGCAATGGCTTGGCATGGGTTTCAAAGTATGCCCTTTAAATTAGGTTTAGCAGGCATTGTGGTTGCCTGGTTGTGCTACATTCAAGCGCCCAGTCTGGCGCGTTTTTTCCGCAAACTTTTTGCGCCCGTCTATGCCATCTTAATTCACAAATATGGCTTTGATGAATTTAACCAAGTGGTGGTGGCAGGGGGTACTCGTGTGATGGGATGGTTGTGCTGGCGCGTGGGCGATGGCGCACTGATCGATGGTTTAGCCGTGAATGGAACAGCACGCACAATTGGGTTAAGTTCAAAAATTTTGCGCCACTTGCAATCGGGATATGTCTACCATTACGCCTTTGCCATGATTACTGGGACAATCGCGTTGCTTATCTGGCTTACAGTAAGGTGAAATAAATGTTAAGTGCGTTAATTTGGTTACCTATTATTGGGGCCATTCTTTTATTTGTAGTGGGTGGCGATAAAAAAGCAGACAGAGCCCGTTGGATTGCTTTGCTGATCTCCTTAATCACTTTAGGATTATGTATTCCTTTATGGACAGGATTTGATACTCATGCAACGGGGTATCAATTCATTGAAGCCCATCGCTGGTTTCCGGCATTAGATATTGAATATGCCTTAGGTGTCGATGGTTTTGCTGTGCCCTTGATTGTCTTAACCTGTTTATTAACGCCAATTGTGATCATTTCAGCCTGGAGAGTGATAGAGCAGCGAGTTGCGCATTATCTGGCCGCATTTTTAATTATGCAAGGGCTCATGACCGGCGTGTTTGCGGCACTGGATGGCATTTTATTTTATGTGTTTTGGGAAGGGATGTTAGTTCCCATGTTTTTAATTATTGGGATCTGGGGTGGTCCTAATCGTATTTATGCCACGGTAAAGTTTTTCTTGTATACGTTTTTAGGATCGGTGTTTTTACTGGTTTCACTTATCTACTTACATTTACATGCGAAAGATTTAGGGGTTGCGCAAACGTTTGCGATCGCTTCATTTCATCACTTGCCCTTAACATTAGCCGCGCAAAAGTGGATCTTGGTCGCATTTTTGTTAGCCTTTGCCGTGAAAATCCCCATGGTACCAGTGCATACGTGGTTACCCGATGCACACGTTGAAGCGCCCACGGGCGGTTCAGTGGTCCTTGCAGCCATTATGTTAAAAATGGGTGCCTACGGCTTTTTGCGTTTTATCTTGCCGATTGTTCCGGATGCCAGCAGAGAGTGGCAATTGATCATTATTGCGGCGTCCTTGGTGGCTGTCGT
>Ga0207089_1111_pt1 | contig 11308 bp, 6 predicted proteins | sample Alteio_BWMinHeat_49_FD_153571 | JGI IMG/M metagenome (GOLD analysis project Ga0207089, IMG submission 153571) | Enriched cells from forest soil in Barre Woods Harvard Forest LTER site, Petersham, Massachusetts, United States -... | ecosystem: Environmental > Terrestrial > Soil > Temperate forest >...
GCGCGTTACCGAATTTTTAGATGAGATTGCTGGAGTGCGCGGCTATCCGCATCAGTTGAGAGTTGATAACGGTCCAGAAAATATTTCAATCACAATGGTGATGTGGGCCAAGAGAAATAATGTTCTCATACAATACATTCAGCCAGGAAAGCCTGCTCAGAATGCTTATATTGAACGCTTTAATCGCACCTATCGCGAAGAGATACTGGATATGAATTTATTTCACGACATCAGCCATGTTCAGGCAATAACCGATGAATGGTTGGTGAAATATAACGGTGAAAGACCTCACGAATCACTTGGGAATTTGACACCATGGGAATTCAGTGAGAAATTACAAACGCCTACTGAGGTGTTGCACTAAGAATGGGAAGCTTACCAAATCATCGACACAATTAGATCAATATGCACGAGAAATGGATTCTATCGAAAGAAAAATTAGTGAATTTGAATATAAAAAAGAACTTATCATGATTGATTTATCATTGAAAATATATGAGTTGAAAACTTTTTTTAAAGACTATCAATCATTAGAATTAAATATGTCTCCTAACTTGTCAGCATCGAATAATCATGAACATGAAACTGTTAATTCGAAAAATACTGTTCCTACTATTGACAGTGACCATCCTAACGAATCAAAAATACCTAATGTCGATGAAGATGACGAATACGAAAAAGAATTTAATTTAAGCGCAATCTCTGCTAAATCAAATAATAATATCGACGAATCTATAGACGAAATGAAATCATATTCATACAAACCTTCTACTGTAGATGATGACGATGAATATGAAAAAGAATTTTCATTAAGTAGCATTCCTACAGAATCCTTAAGTACAACCACTATATTTAAGAAAGTTCCACCTGGTAAAATGAACATTAAACAAGACGAAATTGATACTAAAAAAGAATCAAATGATAAGCTTTTAAATAAACCAGTTAGTGTACAGCAACAAAATAACACAAAAAAATCAGATAATAATGAAAATCCTGATAAGCCAACATTAAGAACAAAATAATGAGATCAATTGATAATACATTCATTTTTGGAAGATATTTATGAGAGCCATAACAACATCAAGAAAAAAGAACATTGATGAATTAAATCAGAAAACTGATCTTGAAAATAGCATGAAGTACAAACATGAAAAAGACAATTATAAAAAAAAGCATCATAAGCATCATCAAAAACTAGATAGAAACCAATGTAATGAGCTAGTCAGAAATGCAAAAGAATCATTAGAATATTACAAGATAGATGAAATACTTAACATTGAATTGTTATTATCAACTAACATGAAAAATCCACCAAATCAGTTTATTTATGATGAAATCGAATACATAAACAAATTAGAAAACATATACAATAAAAACCAAATTACTATAAATACAATCAACAATTCAAAATCCAAAAATATACTTTTCCTTAAAAAAGAATATATTCCTATTTTAATAGAAACAAATAGATTTATATTGTCATTCCGTAACAAAATATTACAGCTTATATCAAGCCATATTAATGAGGTTAAAGATAAAATTAATAACCATGAATTTACGCCAATAATATTGGACAGTTACCCAAAAATGATTGGTCAACTACGCTGCATATTGCTGATTTTAAAAAGCAAATCAGATCATAACTGGATAATTTTTAGTAATTTTTTAGATACATGGACATCTTATTTCGATGATGAGCTTAATTCTATCTATAAGAATATAGGTGAAATTGAGTTAAGTCAGGTAAATGAAATTAAAAAATTATTGAATGAAATAAAAAATACAATCGGAAGCAATTATATATCAGCAGCATCTAGAAGGGGTGGTTCAAACTTTATCTGACACGTAGTGCCTCCTTCCAGTTGCAAAACCTCCTACCTAACATGTATCCCTGCAAAACCATACAACTTATAAAGTTTACTGCGGATACCATCAACTAATTAAATTAAATTTAATTAAACAACGCACACTATTCCCAATCACCCTACCAAAACCTGATATCATGTTCCTTTCTATGACTGCATTCATCTGCATAAGAATACTTACTTCTATTCTCATCTGCTCGTTCATCAGCAAACAAACCAAAGCCACCAGCAGATTGATTCCTTGGTGGATTTTTTGGGTTCTGTTTTTTTGCTGACTGTGACCGCGGTTTCGGGTTTTCTTCGGGTATCTTTGGTTCTGGTATATATTGTCCTGCTTCTTCCTCGTGGGGAGCTTCTGGGTCTGAATTACCTGTTATTCTCCATAGATTTTTCAAATAATCCCAAGCCTTGTCAATGCCGATACCAATGCCCAGAGAAGCAATACCTGTTGTGGCAAGAAGTCCAGCAATCACAGGAGTAAGTAATAAACCAGCCTTACCTAAAACCGGCAATACAATATTCGTTCCTATAAAAGCAAAAGCTGTATTCAAGGGCCCCAGTAAACTGGTAAGCGTCGCACCCGTAGCCGGAGCAATCGCAAGCAATAATGGGAAACACAAGATATAGAGGGTTACTGATAGCAAGATGGAAGACCCTGCCAGTATTGCACCTATGGCATAACCAACTGCGGGAATATGCGAATCCTCACCACAAGCCAATATGAGAAAATCACGTATAGTCAATCCAGCATTCCAACCAAAACACACATTATCCACAGGGGAAGTTAAAGCCCTGCCTATAATATGCAACGAATGCAAAGCGAGAGCTGTAGCACCAAGTACAATGAATAATGGGATTGAGATAATACCTAAAGAGATGGTAACTGCAATACTATTTCTAATTTCAGATGCATCATCACCTTTTTCTTTATGATAGTAATAAGAGTTAATGCGATTCACACAATCACCAACTAAGTATAAACTCGCAACACCAGCAACCATAGTTAAGAATGTAAATATTCTGGCTAATAAAGCTGGCGTGAATTCGGTAAATAATTTGAGAATATTTTTAGGTGATTTCAGCACTGCATACAGCAGATTTTTAGTAAAGGTTAACGGTTTTAGGTTTGAATTTAAATTCTCACGAAATTCATCTTTTCCTTGTTGAATGCCAATCAGGTTATCCCATATTTTTTCCCATGTCGGCACCTCATCCCATTCAAATTGATTAGGTATCCCCAGAAAAGTTGTCAGGATAATGATGAAATGACATCGATAATTTTTTATTAGTTCGCATGCCTGTCCTATTGCGGCATCCCTGGATAAATCCGGATATAGTTTCCTAAACTTTTCACTCTGTATGATTTCATCTACTGATTCTTGATTAAACTTACTACTGGCAACATCATAACTATCCGGAGAATATACTTCTGCAAACAAGAATACAAATTCGTCTCTTATTACCTGACTCAGATTTTTACCATCTTCTTTTTTGAGTTGAAAAAACCATTCGAGCCAGTTTTCTATATTCATAAACTCATCCAGACTGGAGTAATATCTGGGGTGAAATTTTCTTTTTGTTTTTAATAATTTTTCACGTTTCTGATGCTCTTCCCTTGCTCTTTCTTTGGCTCTTTCTTTGGCTCTCTCTCGCTCTTCCTTGAACCATTCTTCTCGACTCCGATTATATTCTTCCTCCCATTTCTTTTGTTTCTCATCTTTTTCACGCTGTTTTCGCTTTTCATCTTCTGTTTGATAAGTATCAGCATAATTATTGGTTCTAGACCACCCGCCATAATCCAGCCAAAAATCATATTTTTTTCTTTCAGAAGAATCAGATAAAATATCATCCGCTGCATTAATGATCTTCATCACTTCCACAGCATTTTCCGATTTATTCTTATCAGGGTGCCATTTCTTTGCTAGTTTTTTATAAGCTTTCTTAATCTCACTGGAAGAAGCATTACGCGTGACACCTAATACTTCATAATGAGTTTTCCTAACATTCATAACCCACTCCTCTTTGCCAGCGCATGTCAAAATGTCATGGAAAAGCTGATCAGTTTAATGACCATTCTCGTAAGCACTCTTCCAACAAAACCGTGCAACTTATAAAGTTTACTGCGCATTTAATTCAACAACATTTACTAGGCTGTATTCCATCTTACAACTGCTTGTTCGTAAAAAACGTCTGGGTCTGAGTCGAAGAAGGAATCACATTTTCCTCATTTTTTTGTAAGTTCTGACCCTGTTTGTTTTGAAGCAGTGCAAATAATTGCTCAAATTTTCTATTATTTTCCTCACGCCCCTGCTGCAATCTTGCTTCTAGCGCTTCATGCTCCTGTATTCGTTCCTCACGCTCCTGTATCCTTTCCTCGCGTAATTGCTCCAATTCTACTTTGAACTCCTCATCCAGCTTTTTTTGCACTTCAAAATGCCGCTGCAACATTGCTTCTCGCGCTTCGCGATCCTGTATCCTTTCTTTAGATAATTGTTCTACTTCTGCTTCAATTTTCTGTAGTCGTTTTCCACATTCCTGAATTTCTTTTTTTATCTTCTCGTCAAATTTTTCTATTTCATTCATTGCTACTTGATATGATTGCGTTTCCAAATTAGTACTGAAACTCGAAAGCCATTTAGGACAGATTGTCTGCTCTACAGTCGCTGCAACCGCTTCTTCAAAGCACTTCTTTTGTTCATTAAGCGAATTAGACATAGTATCATCACGATTATTTTTATCCGGATGATATATTTTAAATAAATCATTATGGACTTTTTTAATCTGTTCTTCTGATTGTTCCTTTTCCTTTGTAAATTCTGTATATCCTCGAACCCACAATACATATTCCAACCAGCGCTTCACAAGCTTCAACAGATTAAAGTAAATGGAAGAATGCTCATCCAAAGACCGTGTATTGCTCTTCCTATGTCTATCCACTGAATCAGCGAGCAGCTTACTCAATTCAGCAATCAACCGAGGTATCTCCAGAGGATTTTTTGTTGCTTTATCCAACATATCATTGCTGATCTCAATAAGTGGTATTTCGCATATTACAAGACGGCGCTCGGCCATCTGCATTGCTATTTGCTCTCTTAATTGGTTTTTATACTTTTCATGTTTCTGCTGAATAGTATGACATCTAATCTCTTGTAAACGAAGCATGCATAACAATTGATTGGCCATACTTTTATTTAAATAATTTGCATCCATCTTATTAAAATAATCATAAAATAAGCTGCCTCCTGACATATCTATCTTTTCAAGATTATTTAATTTTTGCTGAGCAGTTTTATTCTCTCTCAATATAATCTCCATGCCTGCTTCCACTTCATTGAAATGCTGTTGCACTTCTAGGAAAGTTGTTTTTTCCAGTTCGTCCAGTCTCCATTCTTCTGCGTCGTTACTCAGATTTTTATGATCGCAGAAAGTCTGAAAAAACGCTTGCTCCGTCTCCATGTCCTGACTAATTGAAGAAATTAAACTCTCTATCTGATTGATGTGCTTTTGACCCAGAAATCGCTGGAATTGTCTGCTTATTCTAGCCATGCTTTCTTCCAGTATTTCTTTTTTTTCTACCAAATGTTGCAAACTGGGTTGAAAGAAAGAGCCATCGTTTTCGGGATCTCGCAATTTTTCTCTATTATCAAACACTGTCATCAGCAAGGAGCTGCAAGTGCATTTAAAGTTAGCATGAAATTGTTCAATCTCACTGATTGCCTGCTGCAGGGCTTTATTTTCAGCATCGGAACAGGCATCTTCTAGGTTTGCTCGCCAACCCATTGTTAATCTATCCCAGAAACCTACCTCCTCTGGTAACCCCGATCGTTTGTATGCCTCAATCCCAGCCACTCCATCCGTTAAGGCTATTTCTCTAACTTGTTGAAGAGCGGCGATTTCATCCAGCTGTATGTAAGTATCAATTGGGTCATCATTAAAGAGCCGCCACCATACCTTGCCCAAAAAACTCTTTTCTTTATATTCTCTGACCTGATGACTGATCACGTTTAATTCCTGTTTTGATAACACATTATAGTTTTTAACTTTGTTGCTTATCCTGATCAATTCCAATTCTGATGGTTGTATGGGCTCCATCCATTCAGCATTAGGAATAGATAACCGGTGAGATGCGCTAATGCTTGTTGTTTCGCTCAGATCAAAAAAAACCGAATACTTCGCATCTTTCCAGACACTGACTGACTTGTCCTTCAAAACACGAAGAGATCGTTCAATCGCCTGTACAAATGTGTTTCTGGTAGTATTGTCAAACTGCCATTGCTTCCGGTTTTGTTTATTCGATTTACTGAACATATACAATTACCTTATTCATAGTACGGTTATATTTAGCGAGTGAGTTTACTCCATTCCATCCTTGGAATGCTAAAAATCATCATGATTTTCCATTATTTTGCTCGATTATTACACACGCTTGTTCGTAAAAAACGTCTGGGTCAAAGAAGAAATTACATTTTCCTCATTCTTTTGCAAGTTTTGTCCCTGCTGGTTTTGAAGTAACGCAAATAATTGCTCAAATTTTTTATTATTCTCCTCCCGCTCACGTTGTAATCTTGCTTCTTGCGCTTCACACTCCTGTATTCGCTCCTCACGCTCCCGTATTCGTTCCTCACGCTCCTGCTGCAATATTGCTTTTAACTCCTGATTCAGCTTTGCTTGCGCTTCACTCTCCAATATTCGCTGCTCATGCTCCCACTGCAATTTTGCTTCTAGCGCTTCACGCTCTTGCTGCATCTTTGCTTCAACTTCTTGTAGCTTTGCTTTCTGTAATTTCTGTTCTTCCTGTGATACCTGTTGTGTCTTGGTCATTTCCTGTAATTTTTGATTTAATGGACTACTGATATATTGATCTCTTTCCTTATGAAAATCATTGCTCTTTACTACAAGAGTCTTATCCAGTTTATCTGTTGATATCTTTAACGCCTTAAACAGTTTACTCCTATTAAAAATATTCTCCTCTTTGTTATTTAATAAATCTTTTAGCTGAATCAGCATATTGAAATAATTAAGATTATCTTTATTTTCACCAAAAAATACAATGTCATAAGCTAACGCTAATTGCACGGCTCTTTGATGGGAAAAATCAAAATCAGCCCCTACAAGCCATTTTAAAAAACGCAGAAAATCCCTAACTAGTCCCTGAATTATACCAACAAGTCGCTCTTGCTGTTCCAGCTGATAACTTACAAATACTTTTTTAAAATCAGGTATGATCTCGTTGGATAAATCATGCAACAACTTGTATGTGATAGCAAAATCATTTGGTTTTGCATACAATTGCTTATGGGCACGATTCAATAACTGAAAATAGACTGAATTATGTTTTTCAAATCCATGGAGATTAGCAGCGAGCAATAAAGGTGTTTCATAATATTCATAAATATTTTTAACTGGAAAGCTAGATACATGTTTTAGATTCCTTGAAATAATAAGCTGCCAGAACTCCTTGATTAATTCCTTGCTAGCAATATCATTTAAAAGCATAAGTGCTTTTAGGTGCGAACACTTTTTCTTTAATCTTTTAAATAACTTTTTAAACTCATTCTGTTCCAATATAAGTGGATATACAGTTTTTGACATATCCATGTAAGAAAGTTGATAAAGACGTTCTTTATCTTTTTGAATGAGATATGAATCAGCATAAAACGCACGTTCATTATTTCCAATATCTTCACTTAAGATAAAAATCCTGGGCCCGAACCAGCGGTTGTTTTCCACAAAAGCACTAGCTCCATTATCAAGTAAAAATTTGATAATATCATTCATATATTTCTTTCGTGATTCAGAAACTTCATGAAGCAACCTAACTGCCACATGAAGCAACGTATCTCCATTTTTATCACGCACTTCATCAGGTAAGATGGAAAAATTCATCAGATTTTTATATAACTCATTCTTATCTGCTTTCTCTCCGCACGAAATGTTAGTGTTTAGGCAATCATGAATTTCAACGGTCAATTCATTGAAGCACCGCGTTTTTTCTTGTTCAATATTTTTCAATGATTGCAGTTCATTTTCATCATTTATATAATCATTTTTCATCTGATCATATGCTCCAGATATTTCTTCAAGATTTCCCTTTGCTATCTTAATTTTCTCTTCCAATAATTTCATATATTCAGTCAAATCATTCATGGAAAATTCTATTTCCTGAAATAACTGATTAATGATTTCAAGGTAGTAGCTCCACTTTTCATTTAAATAATATTTTTTCATTCCTCTAGTCTTATTTGCCATTTCATCAGTACCATTTAATTTCTCACCTTGTTTAATCTCACAAAATGAAAAATCATCTTCCTGATAACGTAAATAGACTGGTTCATTTTTATTGACGTCATCTAGGCCGATGGATTCATAAGGAATAGCATGCGATTTATTTTTTCCAACAGATTTAACAATAAATAGAGACTTATTCTGAAACTTGGCACACAATCCTGCAGCATTGATACCCAAATTAAAATAAGGGTTTAATGTATATTCTGCGATATATTTCTCAGCCATTTTAAATGAGCTGCAATAACTCAACATTCTACCCTGCACGTCTTTCAATAATTCCTCTACTCTTGCAATATCTTGCAAAAGTTTTTTATTTTGACTAATTTTAGGTGATTCCTGAGAAAATTGTATTAACTCATAACCGTCATTTTCCGTACTGAAACTAGCTTCATCTGAAAACTCACATTGCACCCTTGCATGTTCATCAATTTTTCCAAGGTTAGCTTTTTGAGTTAAAATCCCAACCTTTTCTTCTTCATATTTTATTTGCTCATTGTATAAATCCAACCATTCATCTGTCACTAAACGCTGTGCGGAATGTTTATCATGCTTATTCAATATGCCTGCTACTTTATTAAACTGCTTCAATCTATCCATAATATCTTGCGCGAGAACTTTCCTATTTTCTTCATCCAAGATGGATTTCTCCAGTATTTTTGCTATATTTTTTTTATTATTAAAACTATAAAAACCATTATAATTTCTCGGTGTATTATGTTGCTCTGAAAACCATTTATAATCGTTATCGGACAATTTTATCCCATATTCTTCTCCAGAATGAAGAACGCCAATTTTTCCACTGTTTTCTATTAATAATTCATATTTATTCCCGTCAAAGAATAATACTCCTTTACTATCATTTTTAATTTTTTCAATCCACTTGGATTTGAATATATGATTTGTTTCCTCTTTCCATTCATTTACACTGTCTTCAACCAATTGTTTTAAATCATTCTCCTTCAAACTTATATCATTATCATTATTTAAATCTATTTTAATAATTAATTTATTCCTGATTGCATTCAATCCTTTCACAACAGAATCCAACATGAAGCTATCTTCTAAAACATGAAATAATTTAAATTCACCAATTGCATGCTTCTTTTTCTGAGCATATATAAATTCATTTAACCCACAGTATGCAATCTGTTTATTTCCTGTAATAAATAGTTTTAGCAAATTAATCGCATCGTGATTTTCCTGACAATCTTTTTTATTTTTATCATTAAGAACATCGAATAAATAATTTATCAAATTCTCTTTAATAACTTTATTTTTTGGAATCAATTTTCCATCAATAATTTTATCTGATAATAAGTCATTCATCTTTATTATTAGCTTTTCCTGTGTAACAACAGTGGCCGGAGCGTTAAATTTATCAAAATTTGCATCATCTAATATCTTTTGCAATAGCAATTGATTGTTTTTATCCGCATAAGTATCAAGAGGGCTTAATGATTGATAATGCAGCCCAATTTGATAACCAAGAAATAATGTACAAATAGCATCCGGAAGTTTTTTGATATTATGTCCATAATTATCACTTCTAAGTATAACCAGATTCACATTCAAAGCATGGCATAGTGCAGTAATAATGAGATCTTCTACCCAAACCGAATCATTTTTTTGATTGATGAAATTATATGAATCATCAATAAAATCTTTGTATAAATCGATATGTAACTCTATATATTCGCAAACAAACTTCCGTAAACGGTTTGCCAGTTTCTTTATCTCATATACATTAAGACCCAGTAACAAGACCTGATTCAATTGAACCGCTATGGCTAGATAAAAACAATTGCCATCACCAGCCACGTTCTCACACTTGTAACCATATCTACTTGCATTATTATGCAAATCAATTTCCGATTGAGATATAACGCCATCAAGATTTTTTTCCTGCTGGATATGCTCCCATATATCATCCTCTAATACATTGCCTCCAAATAATTGCGCAGATTTGATCAACTCTTGATAAAATTCACTCTTCTGACTACTGGAAATATTACTATTAATATCTTCTCTACTGTTAATCATGACTAAATACCTTTATGTTAAAAAATAAATGTGGTTAAATTCCTGCTTCAAAATTCTATTTTCAGATAACAGGGAATAAGAGGTGGTATAACAAACCCCTCTGTTGCTGATCAAAGGATCAATCTGTTTCTTTTATTGCGCATATCGAAAATTATTCTTTCATAAAATTTGAATATGTCCGCAAATTAATCATCTCACATGATCTTCGAGTTTCATGTAAGCTATCTCCCCTATCTGTGTAGGATATTAGCTATATTTATATTTATGACTATTTTATAATCAATTAAGATGATAGCAACGTCTTATTTGAAAGAGTAACTAGCAGATATTTCAGGCCGCGAATATTTTCGCATCAGCTCATTCCTACTCGCTGTTTTTTCTCGATATAATTTTTCCACACTTTGGCCAACTATCGCATGATAATAGCTGCCATCCTGTGTGGCTCGATCACCAGTACTACTCACGTAAAAATGAAACCCGGGTCGAAAATCTGGCGAACGACGAAATGAAAAATAAGATGAATTATCCGTTAATATCTTACATCCTCTCCTTGTCATTTTCTTAAATACGCCAGTATATATAGCGTAATAAACACCATGAGTATGTCGACTCAAATAACTGGTGGAAAGACACGATGCAATTAATTCTTGCACCCGTATACGCCAGAACGTAGTCCTATGCCAGGTTCCATATCTATTGGAAATTTGAGGAATAAGATTTATCGCTTGCAAATAAATCCGCGCATCAAATACCAATCCTATCTGGCATTCATGATAATTTTCTGGATTCACAGCATTATGCAATTCTTGTAAAGCAATTCTAGTTTCGCTTGTCATTTCATCGGGATTATTTTCATTAATAACCTTATCCACGTTGATGACATTAACAAGGTTTTCAAGTAGAAGCTTTACTGTTTCAAAATCACAGCCATAACTTTTAATTTCACCATCTGGAAATACTTCATAAAATTGTTTTTGTTTTTCTTCGTAAGTTAAATATTCTTCCATCTTTTCAACCTCATCATACTCTTCATTTCTCAAAGCAATTTGAAATTGAGTCTGATTCACATATCGATAACGGCCAGGATGATAAGAAGTCGTCCCTTTCTTTCTAAG
>Ga0207089_1118_pt1 | contig 10997 bp, 13 predicted proteins | sample Alteio_BWMinHeat_49_FD_153571 | JGI IMG/M metagenome (GOLD analysis project Ga0207089, IMG submission 153571) | Enriched cells from forest soil in Barre Woods Harvard Forest LTER site, Petersham, Massachusetts, United States -... | ecosystem: Environmental > Terrestrial > Soil > Temperate forest >...
AAATTTTGGGTAAATATAACGCACAAAAAGGAAAACCCCTTGGAGGAAAATTAAGTGATAGAAATAAATTTCAAGCGAATAACGAGAAATAAATAAGCCAGGAAGTTTGAGCGGTGGGGGGAGAGTAAAGGTACGCAAGCGATAAAATCGCATAATAAAAAATAACATCAACGTTAATACACCAAAGCTAATTAGATAAATGGTATTTGAAAAAAACTTAAAATAGAAGCTTTCCCAGACAAAATAGGCTACCAAGGTTAACATTAACCAGAACTCGCCTTGATGATCTTTTGTCGCAAGCATTCGAGCGCTATAGACAAATAAGAAACCCAACAATCCATATTCAATGTACTGATAGATAAAAATATTTAAAGCGACACACCAACCGAAATAATAGGCCCGTTGGTCGGTCTTAAACTGTGTGGGGGGATAATGCCAAATCGTATATTGAATGAGCATAAACATGAACAAGATATTGATCCATAATTGCAAGGTGAGGCCGCTTTCAACCAGGGAAAGGATCGATGCATATACGACTAATGAAGTACTAAAATGGAGTTTGTTAACATAGCCAATCAAAAAGAAAAATAATGGCGCGGCACCGCGACCAATTAAGCGACACCAGGGATTATCGTGAAAAACGTATTCTCCAACATGATCAACCACCATTAATCCAATCGCGATGATTTTAAGCAAATCATGGCTATTAAGCTCAGATCCATAGCGATAGAGTCTTGAAAATTGAATTGTCACTGGCGTCCTTGTTCTTGACTTAGCGAATGCTATTTCAGCATAGCAAACGAATGGTGGCATTTTATCGATTGGATTGCACCTTTCATCCTATGTTCATTGACCCAATACGAAATATTTAGTTAACTATCATAATTATTTTAGGGTAAAGGGTAGGACATCTGGTGACTTTCCTGATGATAGCAGCCATGGCTGTGTTACATCTTTATGTGGATGAAGAAAATGGGTATGAAAATATATACCAACATTTTTTAAACATTTTGCATAGCCTCAAACATTGGCTTCGGAAAAATTTCAACTGCTGAACTTTTACCTTTTTCAACCAGTCAATTCAGTAATAATGCTGGATCAAGGTAAAACGTCCTATGTCAAACTTAACCGTAAAACATGTCTTGTGGCATATTTTTCTTGGATTCCTTGTGGTGGTTATTGCAATTGTTTTATTTGCATATCCCCTCAAAGTTTTTGGCAGATCCCTGGTCATTTCCAAACATGAATCCCCGCCGCTAGAATCCATTCTATTATCGCCCATTTTACAACAAGATGATTTGAATATTGCTTCTGCGCGGCAAGCGCTAGAACAGGCGCGAGCGGCCGAGGAAAGCGCGCGTCTAGATATGTTAAATGCCTACACGCCCAGTTCGCCCGTGTATGCGAATTCGCGCTGGAATAATATTAATATTGCAGAAAGTCATTATGAACAAGCACAAAATGAGGTGCGATCCATACAAAATGATTTATATATGTTACAAAGGATTAAAGAAAGCGATGCGCGAGAATTAAAACTACAACAGGAGCAACAACAATTTCAAACTTCGCAACCTGCTCTGCCTTATCAAGCGAGGCATCACTAATCTTCAGCTGCGGTAGCAGCCGTCTTCACCTCATGAGACCCTCACCCGCCCTACGGGCACCCTCTCCCGCGAAGCGGGCGAGGGAAAAGAAATGATAAAAATATTTTTATGATCTTTCTGATCCCTTCTCCCGCTTGCGGGAGAAGGTGGCCCGGCGTAGCGAAGCGTAGACGGGACGGATGAGGGTCTGCGAAAGAGGGATATTTGCTCGCTTTTGCTTGCCAGAAAGGTATGGCCTAAAAGGTTACGCTGAGCAGCACCGTTAACGTTATTTCCGTGGCGTGATGGTTAATGTCACCTCATAAAAATGCGAGCCCGCTTTTTCAGTGGATGGGCTAATAATATTGCGTAATACAATATTTGCAGGAATACCAAGATGGTTAGCATCATAAAGCCTAGCTAACTCGGTATCGGATTCTTGCGTGTTGATTAATTCTGATCCTAATTTTTCCATGAGAAAATACTCTATCGGTGTTTGCTCATCGCTAAAGGAGATCGGACCGTCTTTATTAATAATGGCACTTATCATACAGCTTTTCCCCAGAAGTGTGAGATTAACCCGGATGCGTTTTTTGTCATTTTTGTATACTATCCAGCGATTTTCACGATAGTTGGGATTAAGCAATTCATTTTTTTCTTTGGGAAACCCGAGAACTTCCACAGTGTGTTTAGTTTTGTCAAGATCTTCAATATTGTTAATACAAAATTCTTGAAATGAATCTACCACAAAAGTTTCAACAGAAACAATTTCATGGTTTTTATTGGTCGGCTCGATAGGCACATCCAAAGGACGCTTTGCAAAGCACGACGCGACAATGAATGTCGTGGATAAGATAACAGCGCAAAAAGATTTGATATACATATAACACCGATAAAATGCGATCTCACTTTATACAACATAATTGAATTTATTTAAGATAGGATTAGTTAAGAGACTAAAATGTTTGGAACTGATTATTTTCCTAGCGTAGTTATTACCAATGTTAATGTTTTAGTCTTTACTTAACATGATATTTCTGAGGAATGAGGCTATGGCAACGCAACCCTATCGTACCGTGCAACGGGTCATTGCAGCTAAGCAAATGATGCAAGGAACATTACTGGTGCATCGATCTTTCCCCGATCGTACTTTGTTAGATCTTGATCCCTTTTTACTGTTAGATGAAATGGGCCCTCTGGTTACTCAGCCGAATGAAGCTGCAGGCGTGCCTGAACATCCGCACCGTGGTTTTGAAACGGTAACGTATTTACTGGACGGATGTATGCAGCACAAGGATTCATTTGGTCATGAAGGTCAGCTCAAAGCGGGCGATATGCAATGGATGACAGCGGGCAGCGGAATTGTGCATTCAGAATTGCCGGAGGCAGAATTTGTCAAAAAAGGGGGACGATTGCATGGATTTCAATTATGGATCAATCTTCCACAACGCGACAAAATGGTGGCGCCTGGTTACCAAGAAATTAAAGCAGATCTTATTCCCAAAGTTTCAAGTCAAGACGGTTTGATAAAAGTGGTGGTGATTGCGGGTGAAGCTTTCGGACAAAAAGCAGCGCTTACAACACGGATCCCGCTCTTTTATTTGCATGCGACTGTGCAGCCAGGCGGTGTTTGGCAATATCCCACAGATCAGAAATACAATGTTTTTGCCTACACCATTTCAGGCAAAGGGAATTTTGGTAAATCTGCATCGGGCAAACAAAAAATGGGTGAAGATCATTTACTGATGTTATATAACAATGATGGAGATGCAATTGAGATATCTGCACCTATCGAAAGCACCGCGCCCCTAGAGGTGCTATTAATCGGCGGCCTACCTTTAAACGAGCCCATTGTACGCTACGGGCCTTTTGTCATGAATACCGAAGAAGAGATCCGCCAAGCCTTTATTGATTACCACACAGGCCGTATGGGCAATATCCGATTTTAATGCAAATACACTCGTTTAACGTGGCAAAGGGTTATAATGAAAGAGATAACCCAATGGTTTTCCCTATTTACATTGAATATTCACGCATAATGAAGAAAATACGAGGTTGCCATGTTAAAACAAATAACCCAAGTGGAACTTGAAAGACTTTCCCCCCTTATCTTAAACAACATCAACTATCTCATTAAACACTGTCCTGGCATTTTAACAAATGAAATGAAAGCTCAATATGTGAATGGTGATGATAGTAAAAACCAGCAAAATATAAAAATGCAATTAGAAATGTTAGAAAAAAATGTTGTTGTTAATCTTAACGATGCCATCGACAAAGGCAATGCTGAAAAGTTAAGATTTGAATTAACGCGATTTTATACGGCTTTGGAACAAATATTTAATGCATGTTTATCGGTTCGGGATGCCAAAGATATTCCAGAACAACGCGATATCGGTCAAGTGAAGGGACATTATTTGCAAGTGCTACAAGAGCTCATTGTTCAATGTAAAAAAGCCAAAGAATTTGTCAATCAAGATAGACATATTAAATCTGCGCAAGTTAAAGTCAATAAACTCGCAGAAGAGGTTTCAAAGACTATCAGAGCGTTAGGTACGCTGTTAGGTGTGAAAGCAGAAAAAACGAAAGATGAAAAAATTATTAACTTAGTGGCTAGACAAGCAACGACACCTTCGGTCAATGAAAGGACGCTACCGAAAAAAAGACACTGAGTTTAGTGTCAATTAACTTAGGGATGAGTTTATGAGAACATTTGTCGCAATACTCTTAGCAACACTCAGTTGGCAGGGATTTGCAAGTGGAAAATCATGTCCGGCGCGACTGGGAAATGATCCTCAGAATATCGCTGGGAACCTTTCAAAGTTTTTTGATTGTTGCGGCTGGGATGATGGCGAATGTGGTTGTAAAGATGGCATGGTGCAGTGTTGTGATGGTGAAGTCAGTTTTTATTGTTCCTGTGATGATAAAACACCCGATGGCACCTAAGTATGAATATTTATGATGACAAAATTACTTTTAGCAATGATTATGATCTGTACGGTATCCCACATTGCTTTTGATAAACTAAGCGAGCATCGCGCCATTGCTCATCGCTCCCCTGAAATTATGGTATGTCGTTTTAGCTCCATTGTCACTTATGGCGAGATCTTTGTATTAAATGGTTTTTTTGAAAAAAGTGCCTGCACTCTTCGTGTTCAATTAAAGTAACCCGCCAAATTTTCAGTATCAATCATCGCTTGTAGCGTAGGTTGATAATATTCCGCTTGACCTGCGCAGACCATTAAGTTTTTCGCCGCTCGGTATTGACACTTATCATGTGTGTGACCGCATAACAGCAGGAAATTGATGGCAGGATTAGCTTTGGCGATTTCTTGAATCACATCACCCGTAGCCTTCGAGCCAAAAAAAGGCAGATAATCATCGCTGCTGATCTGGCCTAAATATCGGGTCGTTTCTTTAAACGGAGGCACGTGGGTGAGTATAATAATATTTTTAGGTTGTTTTGCAATGGCATGGATTAAGGCTTGATGAAGTCTTTGCGCATCCTCATCTGCCAAAGTTTGCATTTTTAGGCGCAGTTGGTTTTTGCCCAGGATTTTTTCTTGAAAAAGATCCGCTATCAAATGGCTATCGTTTAATTCCACGGGGCTTTGTTGATAATTGCCATAGCGCCCATCTGCCCAGCCATCTTGGCCGACTAAAATCGTGTCATTGCTTAAAATCACGAATTCACAGGCAGGTAACCACGATAATAATGGATGACGTTCAGATAGCGCAGTGATAAATTTTCGAACTGCTGCAACTCGATTACCATAATAATCATGATTTCCTAACACAAAATAGATGGGCTGTTTAATGTAGTCTGCCATTTCTTCAAGAATGACCGCGACCGAGTTAGCTTCAGCGATATCACCACTGATCACGATAGCATCTTTATCGTGTGGCAAACTTTGGTAAAACGCCATGCGTTGCGAATTGTCGAGAAAATTCAAGTGAATATCGGTAAGCCAAGCTAATTTCATCATCAATGCTCTGTAAAAAATAATTAGTATATCTTGTTGGGGATCAATTATGAATGCTCATTGCATTGGCACTAGGTTAGCGATATAGTACTCTTTTTAAGTGGTTAGTTAAAAAACTATATTATATACTCGAACCAATTTGCTTTTAGGCTAGGCGCCGAGCCCTCGAGCAACCGGAGTGTATAACTAATACATGAGGCTTGCGAGAGGGGCGAAGGCAACAACGCTTAAAAGGAAATTGGAAAGAGTATATGTTTAAAACTATTATTTTTGATTTAGATGGTACCCTCACTGATCCCAAAGAAGGGATCATCAACTGTATTCATGAAGCGCTCACCAAGCTAGAACGCGCCATTCCTTTAACAGATAATTTGACCTGGTCGATTGGTCCGCCGTTAACGCTGGTTTTTTCCAAGTTATTACAGACGCAAAATAGCGCGATCATTGATCGCGCTATAGCTTATTATCGGGATCGCTATGGGAAAAAAGGCTATTTGGAAAATATTATTTACCCAGGCGTGGTGAGATTATTAGAACAATTAAAAGCACAGGGGTATAAGTTATTTGTTGCGACCTCTAAATTGGAAGTCAACGCCATTAAGATCTTAAAGCATTTTGCGATCGTTGAGTTTTTTAGTAATGTTTATGGTGCAAGTGGTGATGGGGTGCTGAGCACCAAAGAAGAGATCCTCGCGCATTTATTAAAAAAAGAACAAATTCAGGGGTGTGAGTGTTTGATGATAGGCGATCGTGAATATGATGTTATCGGTGCTAAACAACATCAGATGGATTGTTTAGGTGTGCTTTACGGCTATGGTACAGCGCAAGAATTGCAAACCGCGGGTGCGGTAGCGTTATGTGATTCTCCCGAACATGTTGCTTCCTGGCTTTTGCAATTCCCTAACGCTTAATCACGGGGATGATGCAATTGATGTAGCATCAGTGCATTGCCTTCAGGATCTTGAATTATCGCCATTTGGCACACCGGTGAGTGAAAAATATCTAACTTGATTTTAACGCCTTTGGCTTTGAGATCGGCAACCAATGTTTCTATGTTATCAACTTCAAATGCAACACTTCCGCCTGCATTGGCACTTGGTTTAACGCCTTCTGCTAACGTCGTGAGTGCAAAGCAACCGCCACCCGGTAAATCATATTCTACCCATTGATCGCCTGCAGCCATATTACCGACTTTTAGCCCTAAGGTTTTTTCATAAAATTCACGAGCGCGCGCTAGGTTTTCTACCGGGTACATCGTGAAGGCGACTTTTTTAAGCATGGTGCAATTCCCTTGTAGGTATTAAGCGAAACATCATAGGGTATTTTATTTTGCAGCTCAATAATCTAAGGCGCTAACATATTAGGTGTTTCTATTTTTTGTACGCAATCCCACTAAACGCATCGGTGCTTCGGTGGTTTCTAGATTTAAGGGTAAAGCCAATATATGATCGCCCACAGGTGCTAATTTTTTTGCATGTGCGACATTTTCAATAATATATTTGCCGGCGCCTAGCATTAACTGATGTACAGGAAATCCTTCTTCAGGACGATCCGGAGAGAGGGTATCGATGCCAATCCCAACTAATTTTCGATGTTGCATTAAAAATTCAATTGCAGGTTTTGAAATATTGGGGAAAAGATAATTATTGTGATATTTTTTGGGATCCTGCCAAAACTGATCCCATCCTGTGTAAACGATTAATACACTATTATCGCGAATAGGTTCATAGCGTTCTTCAAAGGCTTGAATATCCTCAAGCGTAACGCTGTAGCGTTCATGGGCTTTATCTGACACATCGAGCACATAGCAAGGTGCGAGCAGTTGATTGAGCGCAATATCAGCGATGGTCTTACCGCCTTCAATACAATGCGCTGGCGCATCCATATGCGTTCCTATGCCGGCATGCATTTTGATTTGCTGAACTCGAAAGGATATAGGTTTTGATGGGTCGTAATCGAGTTTGATGTCAGCATGATAGCCACAGCTGAGATTCCAAGAGGGAGATTGTGCAGTTAATTTATGGGTTAAATCTATTAAATCAAATTCCATGATGTATAAGCCCCTGATAAGGATCAGAGGCTATGTTAACATAAAATCAATATGTGTTGATTAAGGCTTTATCGCGCTTGCTGAGATTATCTGAGATTCTTGTGCTTGTGCGATTGTCGCTGAAGCCAATAAATATAAGGTAAACAAATTACAAATCATAGATTTTCTTGCGCCCAAATTTTTCACCGTTTTACCAGCAGCGGCGGCAATTTCTTCTTCCTTGGGATCATAACCTGCCATGAATGCGGTGTTATCCTTCTTTTTCGCTGAAATAAATTTGTCTTCGAAAAAGATGCGATTTATTGTTTCTTGTTGGCTCATTTTTTTATTAAGCTTTTTTTCATTTCTGAACTGTTTTAACCGTGGGGATAGCATAATGCACCTTGCTGAAAAGTTATTTAAGTTGCTAGCATTAAACCATACATAAACATAATAATGCTGTATTTTTCAGACAAAAATAACATTTTAGCCGATGAGAGGTTTAGACCAAGGGCCGTTTTTTTTGGGTCTCGCGTTTAATTTCAGAATCATCCGCTGCGACGAGGCTAGGTTGCATGGGCGTAGCTTGTGCTGTCAGTGTGTAAAGCAGGACAGGAGATTTATCACGGGCTTGGTGCGCCCAGTTGGTCATGATAGCTTTAAAATGAAATTCAACATGTCTTGTGCAATAGTTTGCCATATGTTCAAAGCCATGCAGAGATAAGCACAAGAGAATAGCTTCTTTCGTTTCAGAAGGGGTTGCACTTCGTGCTGTTTTATCTTTGAAAAAAACGGCAAAATGGGTAAGACCACGCTTATCCAGGACTTGTGCTATCACATTCTCTTTATCTTCTGAGCTCAGGCGATTAAACGCGTTGGCATCTTTTAACAGTGCCGCATCCCAATCTGAATCGGGTTTATGCCGTTTAGTTTTATCCCCTATTTCTTGACCTTGGCTCATTATAATCTCCGCGTAAAAATGCTTGATATCACACTAAGTTAGGCAAATTGTATAAAAGACGCGTATTATATAAAAAATGGTGCTATAAAACCAGCCGAATATCTTATTTTATAAGTGTATATGCGGTTTAAAATTGACTTCGAGGGATAAGTTCTCTAAGCTTTGGGTTTTTGATCGGATCTCGCGGATGGAAAAAACTTTTCGGAAAATTATCCAAGGGTATCGTGTATTTCGCGAAAAATACGTGCTTGGCGAAAATTCAGGGATGCAATATCTTGCGCATAATGGTCAACAACCCAAATTAATGATTGTTGCTTGTTGCGATTCGCGTGTTGATCCCGCATTGATTTTGCAGTGCGATCCGGGTGATTTATTTGTCGTGCGTAATGTTGCTAATATTATTCCCCCCTTTGAAAAAGATGAAGCGCATCATGGTACCAGTGCCGCGTTAGAGTTTGGCATTCGATTTTTACAAGTGGAACATCTCATTATTTTAGGCCACAGCCAATGTGGTGGTATTCATGCGTTGTTAAACCAAGCTGAGCTCAGTGATAACGATTTTATCAACAATTGGGTATCATTAGTAAAATGTCATAAAAATACCCATCAAAATACCGACGATTTTGCCAAAAGAGCTTTGCTTGATTCCTACCAAAATTGCTTAACTTTTCCGTGGATTAAACAGAAAGTTGAGGACCAAACACTGAAAATCCATGTGTGGTTTTTTGATATCAAAGAAGGTGAAATTTTTACCTATTCACAATCTCACAAACAATATATTCCGCTTGAAGAACCGTCTACGGTAGATTGTTAATATTCTAAATCTCTACTCAAACCACTTTGCTTCATTATTCCTCTGTTTGTGCAGACCATAAATCGTGAACGGGACCCGGGTTAGATAATAATTCAGCCGTTGGACCGTTCGCGACAATATTACCATCACTTAACATAATGATCCGATCAAATTTTGGTAACAGATGCAACCGGTGCAATGAAACAATAATCACCGCCTCTGGAAAAGCCTGGATCACGCCAGAAAGTATTTCTTTTTCTGTTGGCAGATCGACACTTGAAGTTGGCTCATCCATCAAGATCAGCGAACTAAACCGCGCGGCAAATAACCCGCGTGCCAGCGCTAAACGCTGTTTTTGACCCACCGATAAGTTCAATCCTTTTTCACGAATATCGGTTTCAAGGCTCTGTGGCAAGGATTTTAAGATATTGGAAAAACCGGCTAATCTAATGGCTTGATGAATGGTGGTGTCATCCGTGGGTAAATCCAACGTAATATTAAACGCAATGGTATTTTCAAAAATTTCTGGATCTTGCGGAATTAATGTAGTAATCGCTTGCAGGGGTTCCAAGGAATCAAATTGAACACCATCAATCGTCAATTTTACCTGAGCAGGCATATACAATCCGCATAAGAGGTTCAATAATGTACTTTTACCGCCACCACTTGAACCAATCAGCGCAATTTTTTCCCCACGTTTAACGGAAAATGAGATCCCTTTAAAAATATGGCCGCGTTGAATACTGTCGGAATGATAAAAGCTCAGATTTTCAACCGCGAAGTTATGCCATTGACGGGCGGTAGCAGCTCCTTGCGGCAAATGTGCGAATTTGGCGATATCGTCAATAATGGGCTGCATGCCTTTGACATCGGTATGCATGCGCACTAAATCGCTGTAATTGATACTAAACTGATGGAAAACTTCGCTAAGATCCCATTGATAACGAAAAATCATCACCACCAAGCCGATCATAATGATCCCAGACATTTTTAAAGTAATGATGATATAACCAATTAAAATGAGCGATTGGACGATGGAAAGTAACGTCATCATCGAAAACCATTTTACTTCATTAATCACCACATCTTTACGGAAAAACGGCCAAATTGACATCATGCGTTGATACAAATTGGTGTGGGTTAATTCTCCGAGACGCAGGGTTAATACGGTGGTCATATTACTCACGTAATCGTATAGTACTGCACCGACATGATTATCAATTTCATTCTGGTTGTTATACAGCGGGATCAATTTACGATCAAATAAAATGACGACCATCGTTACCAGAAGGGAGGTAACCAAACTTAATACGCCAACGGGGATAGAAATCCACAATAAAAAACCAATGGAGGTCAAGAATTTAATGATTGTTTCGATATACACGAATTGATTTTCTGCAAATCGGTAAAGCGCAACGGAAGCACGATTCAAGCGGGTGATAATATTTCCCGAATGATGATCTTGATGCCACTTTAAAGGCAAGCGGGTTAGCTGCTCATAATTGTTAAGCCGATAGGATTGCTGAATTTTCATTGCTACATTGCGTTCAATGATACGTGCTGGGCCGTGAAATAGCCAAAATAGCAATAACACGGCGATCCCCATTGCCAGCCAGAAGATCACTTCATTAAGGCGTTCAGGTTTAAA
>Ga0207089_1119_pt1 | contig 10812 bp, 14 predicted proteins | sample Alteio_BWMinHeat_49_FD_153571 | JGI IMG/M metagenome (GOLD analysis project Ga0207089, IMG submission 153571) | Enriched cells from forest soil in Barre Woods Harvard Forest LTER site, Petersham, Massachusetts, United States -... | ecosystem: Environmental > Terrestrial > Soil > Temperate forest >...
CGCTGTTGCTTTAATGAGTTGATGTATCGTGGCTTTGTGGAATCCATTCGCCAGAGCGAAGCCTTCTACGCTTGGGTAGCCGGCCTGTTTGATCAGATCAGCGATTCTCCCCCCTAATTTTTGTCGAACCTTCAGGATTCTCGTTGATTTTTTGGCATCCACGCTAAAAAGCGAAATATTTCCCAGAAGTTGACGTCTGTAATTACAGACGTCAAGGATTTATATTTGGCTGGTGCAAGCCCTTCTGTACAAACCAATACACCTTTGAGTTTGAGCAGCCAAGCAGATCTTGCCGACAAAATTGCGGTGATGTAAGTACCTGAAAATAATGGCCAATGATCAAGGAGAAGGCGCATGAAAGTGAAGCATTACCAGGCCCAAAGCCACGAAGACATTGATGGTGAAGACGGGGTCTACACAGGAACCACGATCACGCTCTTCCACCATTACATCTATCCGGACAGCCGGGAAAAATTGGAAATCCAGTGCCAGGAAGGACGAAATAAGTACACCTACATCCTCTCGAAAGTATCTCCCGAGAAGTTTTCCGGGACTCTGAAGGATTCCCCGGAATCCCGACTGGATTTGACTCGCCTGGTGATGCCGGACGGCCGGATTCGGTTCCAAGGCCCGTTCTCCAACGAGGGGGAGTCAAGCGGTACATGGTACATCGACATCGTGAAGACTGAGGAGTTCAACAGCGATGAAGTATCAGCTTGATCGGTAACCCTGTTAGAGGCGCTTGGCGAAATAGAAGCAGCAATTAGGAGGTAAGGGAATTGGGTAATCTGAAGCTCAAGCTTTCAATTATTCGCGGAGTCATTTGTGCCGTCTTAGTCGGATTAGGTGGGGCGTGGTTCTTTTTTGGCTTTGCACATGATGAATTCGGTGACATGGCTGTTGGGTTACTATTTGTGGCAAGCTCCATATTGTCGTTCGTCTCCCTAGATAATAGTGGAGGTTCAAAGAATGACGTTGTGGCACAGAAAGCAATAACCTCATTGATTGTATTGGTGGTTCTTGGCGCAGTCGGGTATTTTGCTTATCAGGGCGTCTATTCGGATGAGAAGTGCGCCGAGTCTTCAGCCGAAGAGATTCTGCAAAAAAAGTTCGCCACGAAAATCGAATGTCCTCATTCGGAAGTCGTTGATCAAATAGGGAATCAATACACCGTTTATCTTGAAGTGCTTGGGCAAAATGCTTTCGGCGCCACTCTTCATAAGAGTTATCTGGTTTACGTGAAGATCGATGAAAAGACAATATTCGATTACCACTACCACTCTAAAGTGGTTGGGGCAATGGAGTGCAGCTCTCCACCAGTTCCGGCCGAAATTAGTTCGTTCCGTATGTTCTATGATTAGATGGTTTTCCGGACATAGTCAGTCCTGCTCTGTGCCATGGGGCTTTTAGCCTTCGATGTAGCCGTTGTCATGCATGTCAAGTGGGAAGCCAGAAGAGGCAAAGAATTTCCGTTCTGGTTCCGAGAAATCTTCTGCATCGGTGATTTCGATCCGAATTGAATCGCCGGCCTTCATCGTGAATTTTTTCCAGACGTATTTCAACAACCCATCTTCGACGTATTCCCGGCCATGACAGGAGAAGTTCAGCGGCCCGAAAACTCGGTGGTGGCCGATTTGCTGGTTCACCTGAGAAATGAAGGCGAAGTAGTACCCATCCTTAGCCACTCCGATGGTGCATACGTAGGTCCCATTGATCCAAATTTTCGCGGCCATCATTCACTCCTTGGTGGGGTCATGGTCGATGCAATAGACTTCGATGACATCGCCGGGCTTGAGGTCTTCCGTGTCGAAATTGTGAACAATCATGTCTTCATCGGTCAAGCGGTTACCCACACAGTGCCAGTTGAAGGTTTCCTTCCCCGCTTCATCTTGGGTCCCGGGAATCTTACAGCCCTCAAAAACTGCCCTGAAGAGATGCAGGACTTGGAGCTTTATCGTATATGGGTTCTTGCCGTTCTTCACAATGCGCAATCGCATGTCGCCCTTTCCGCTTCGTGATGTATTGGGGGGAGGATAGATAGAAAAATCTGAGTAGTAATTATAACTCTAACATGCTCATGGCTCGCTCAACCTCCTTAGGTTGAATGTCGAGATACACGCGAGTCTCTTTTACGCTGCTGTGATTGAGTATTTGGCTGATCGTCTCGATTTCAATACCCTGCAGCCAGAGACGCTTGGCGCCGTACTTGCGAAAGCTATGTGGGCTGCATTGGCGGATGCCTATCTTGCCGACGAAAGGTGCGAGCAAGAACTTCACCCCCTTATCGTGCAACGGCTCGCAGGTTTTCAGGCCATAAAACAGAGGTCTATTTCGGGGGAACTCCCGGATGCTGGGGAAGTACCCTGCTAAGGCTTCCAAAAGACGGGGTGAGTTGTTGGTGCGGATCAGCCGCGGCTTGCCAGTCTTCTGTTCTTGGAATGAGATCTCACCGTGGACCTCGCCGGCGGGTCCGTAAACAGAATCGATCTTCAAAGACGTCAGTACGTCCCCGATGCGGATACACCGCCCCATCAGCAAACAGATGGATTCCATGCGGAAATCGGCCTTTTGACGGAACTCATCGAGGATGAACTCGAACTGTTCGTGCGTGAGAGCCGTCGTTTTCTTGCTTCCTGCGGGTCGATAGCCGACCTTTTCAGTAAATACGCTCATTTGACTAGCTAAAATATAGATAAATGCTAGAAATGCGTAAATTGAATTAAAAAGAGCTAAAATCAGAGTTTTAGCTACCAAGATAGCCTCAGAAGTGGCGAAATTTCGTTAAAAATGAGATGACAGTATAAACTAAAAAAACTAAAATTAAGGCAAGAATCTCACGATTCTGGTTCGTAGCAGCGTGACGGTTTCACAGCCACCACGAAGTCGCTTCCATTCGCATTTCTGCGCCGGGGCCGGAAATGCTTGCCGACTCCCGGTTCCCCCAAGGCGGGTTCATTCATGGACCGGCCTTTTTTGTTGCCCCAAACTGAAAGGAGTGTCATGTCGTTTCAAGAATTGCCGATGAGAAAAATGATCAAGGGTGTCCCTTTTGTCAGGGATAGCTTCGGGTGCTATGTGCCCGAAGACCTGTCCGCTCTTCCCGAGAAAATCAAGGTCGTGAAGCCGGCGGATTGCCTCCCGGCGCTGGCCCCGATCAGGCGCTCCCGAGTCGAGGAGGTAATGGCCGTTACCTTGAACGGTGCCCATCAAATCATCCAGGCCCACAGGATCACGCGTGGCTTGGTGAACCGATGCGAGATCCATCCGCGGGAGATCTTCCACGTGGCGATCAACGATTTGGCAGTGAGCATCATCATCGGCCATAATCATCCTTCTGGCAATTTGGATCCATCTGATGCGGATTTGATGGTGACTAGGCGCATCGTAGAGACTTCCAAGACGATCGGTATCTTGGTGATTGACCACTTGATAGTCTGCTCAACTGGGTTCACTTCGATTCGGGAACGCTTTCCCTCCCTCTTCAATTGAGAGCTTAAGATGCGAACCACTACCAAAAGGTTTAACGAGAAAAATGGAAAGGCCTTGATCGTCGGCCGTGTCATCTTGGACTTCGGTTTGGACATGAAGGCGCATCGCAAGAAGGAAGACAAATGGAAGGCCCATAAGGACTGGGTCGCCAAAGAATTCCTGGGAAACCGGAAAGCTTACTTTGACCGCTTGAGCAAAATCATCGAGCGGGCCAAAGACGAGGGTGTTGAGCTTCTCGTCTTTCCAGCTTGCGCCATGATCCGCCATAACACATCCCATGCACGACGCTATCGAACTCTTTTCCGGGGGATTTCATGTGTTGCAGGCGGAGTGTTGAGCGTGACGACGAGACGGGGTATGCAGCGCTACCGTGAGTCAGCCGGAATTTGGATCGAGGGGCGGCAGGCTCTCAAGCTGAATAGTGATGCGGCACGCGGTGTGAGCTTGCCTCGTGTGCATATCCTCGCGGCCATTTCTTCGACCATCGGTCAGGTCGCCGATCCCAAGATGGGACATCTTGAGGCCCTCACGGGTCTTGCGGACTCGAAGCGCGTGTTGGTCATGGATATGGGGCATCACCAATACTCGGGCCGCTATCTCCGCACGTTGAGGCGGGTGTGGATGCGCGTCCGAGACGCAAGCCATAAGCGAACCGTCGTCGTTCTCGCATTTTGGAAATACTTGGGTACAAAGTCGGAGACGCGCTGGATGGAGCCTAAGAAAGGACGGCGGCAAAAGTTTGAGCGGCATCGCATACCGCTTTCAATTGATCGGAGCCGGGAAGATTTTCTGGATGTGATACGCTTTTAGTGTCTGCCTCCTCCCAATTATCTGTAATTGGACGGCTTCCTTGAATCTTGCCGGGCTTGGATTTCCTAATGGCGTGCTTGCGTTGCGCCTTGCTGGAGCATGGCAACTGCCCCCCCGAACGCTATACCCATGTGGCGGTCCACCAACTTACGCGGATTATCAGCCCATTCGACCGACTGGGGTCGTCGCCTGAGAAATCCGATAAGACAGAGGATCCAAAAAAAGTGGGGCTCATACGGATATTGGGTCCCAGTACGCAATGAATATGCATACCAGTGGTAGTTGGGCAACATGGGCCTCGAATTGGCACCTGCAGTGCAGGGTGAAGAGATTATTTTTTGAGGGCGGGAAGAAAAGAATAAGTCAGGGTTATTCGATCAGTTAAACTTTGAATGAATTACTGGGAGAAAAGAGCGTCACGCATAAGATGGTCAATACAGCTTCGAAAAGCTGCCCGTAAGTAGCATGATCGGCCGCCGTATAACAATGTGGATTGAACCGTCTGCGCGCGGCCGTCATGTCCGTTGCTTGCGCAACGGCCACGCCGGTTCCCTCAGCCGCTTCTGCTTCGCAGGCGCGACTTCGGCCGTGCTCGCGGCTCATCCAAGAGTTATACGGACGATTGGTCAATGCCCTAGGTTTTTCACAATATCAAGGCACGAAATTTTAAACCATATGATACAAACCAGTTTGAAAATCATTTATAAAATACTTCTTATTCAATTACTCATTTCATGCGCCTATCTTAGGCCTGATTATTACAAAACAACTAGAATGGAAACTCGGTATAAAAATGGAAACCTTCGGACTGATATTTATTATAGAAAGGGAAAGATAGACAGTGTATTTCTGTATGACTCCTTAGGTAATATTCAAGGAAAGAACGACTTTACATCCAATTCACCTTCGACACTAAACTATTTTAAAACAGATTCCAGTGATTGGAAACTATTAAATACTAATGAAATGGATAGGAAGCTCGATCCATGGATCAAAAAAATAGAAGAGATATTGGGAAAAGAAGATGATTGTGGAACTTATGCTGCATTTCGCTTTTGGGTAAACTCCGAAGGTCAAGTCGAGCATGTTATTATATTTCAAAATTACTACCTACATTACTCAACAGCTGAGAAAATATTGAGTGCAGCGGAAGAAACCCAGTTTGGGAAACTCGGAATTAAAAGCGGAATTGTATTTAACAAAAAAGTGGTATTTTATTGCAGGCAATAAAAATATTTAGTTAAACAATGCAAAACTAGAGTGGTTTATATGATAACTTAAGTGCGGTACAAGAGGGGAAATGGAAAATCGCCCCCAAAGAAATCCCGAGGCCCACGTCGCCCAACATGCGCCATCGCGCGGCGCTCGCAGCCCAACATTGAATCGTTGCTCGCTTGGGGGCTTCGCCCCAAATGGGCTTTGGAGTGAGCCCGGCAATTCGCACTAAGCCGCGGTGCTAACTTTCTTCGCCGGCTATTCAGGTCGGCTTCGTTAGCGCCTTGGCTTGTGACTCATTGCAGCTTGCGGGCGGGCGCTCCGGGGTCGGCACTCCCCACTCCGCGCCTATCCTCAGCTTTCGGGCTGCACTCCAAAACCCACTTCGCTATGGCGCTGCACGTTATATGAAATTATGCCGGTAAAAATGTTGCCTTCCGAACTTTTAGTTCGGAAGGCAAATAATTAAACTTTTCTTGTGGGCGTAAGAAATGCAATACTGGAAGCCCCATTGGGTTTTAGATCAAGAAGGACTCTCGTCTAAAAAGGGAAATATGCGCAACCTCTTTCATGAACACTTCAAACAGTCGCCTGATGATCTCAAGGTCATGTGGAAATCATGCTTATTTAGTTTTGATGCAAATGTCCTTTTAAACTTGTACAGATATTCATCGGAAACTCGTCAAATATATTTTGATATATTGAAAAATATTAACAGCAAAATATTCATTACTTATCATGCCGCGAAAGAATATTTTGAAAACAGAATTGAAGTTATTATTCAACAGGATAAGGCCTATCGAGACACCGTTTCCAAAATTAATGACCTAAAGTCAGCATTTCAGAACAAAAGACAACATCCATTTTTGAGTGAAGGCATTCTTACTGAATTTGAAAATGTGACGGAAAGAGCAGTTGCAGATTTGAACTCAAAGCAGGCTGAAATATTAAAAAGAATCACAGATGACGAGATTCAGATAATGATAGCTGAGTTATTCAATGAAAAAATTCCGACGTGGGAATTGCAAGAAAAAGCCGAAGAAATAAGGAGAACGGGCGAGGAGAGGTATAAGAAAAGAACGCCTCCGGGATATAAAGATGCAAAAAAAGAACAGAGTGCCGATGACAAAGATGATCTAAGAAAATATGGCGATTTAATAGTATGGCTCCAACTAATGGATCATTGTAAGAAAGAAAATAAGGACTTGGTTTTTGTTACAGATGACAAGAAAGAAGATTGGTGGCAGATCATTCAGGGGAAAACGATTGGTCCAAGGCCGGAGCTTTTAAAGGAGTTCCGATCGGTTACGGGGCAAAAAATTCATTTATACACTCCTGATAAATTTGCGGAGCTTTCATTTTCAAAAGACAGGAAGTCTTTGAATGCAGAAGTCGTGAGCGAAATCCGGGAAATATCCGTTTCTGCAGCAAGTCAACGGCAAGAAAATCAGGAACATCTATTTCCTACTAGTGATATTGAAAATGATCCCAGGATTATGGCGAAATATAATCGGCGCCTGAGGAAGAAGGTAGAAAGAGGACATTACTTAAAGCGCCAGCTACAAATCCTTAATGAATCAAAAAATTCCATTACGGACTATGATATGATATTGGAGAAGCTTAATGCCGACATAGCAACCAACAATAACAAAATACAATTTTTGGTGGAAAAATTAGAAGGGGATTTATCTGAAGGCGTAAAAAATCAGCTCTTGATAGACTTGGATGAAAATGATGAAAATATTTAGTCATTATGATTTTAATACAATACCGCCCACAAGAAAAATGCGTCCGGCATAACATCATATAACACATATTAAAGGCCCGTTGTCAAGAGACATCATCTTTCTCCGCTTCCCCTTGGACGCCTCGTCGTCAACGGTGATTCAAGTACCACCACTGAGTCCAAGAGCGTCTTTGTTTCACCTGCCTGTCTTTCATTCTTCATCGGGCTAGACCTCCACGGTCTGCACCAAACACATATCCGAACTCAAACCTCACCGAGACAAAATCGCGGCGGGTCCTTGAGGATGCTTTCCATCCTCATCAGAAATCGATTCGTACCCTGTGAGCCTCATTCAGTTTCGCCTAGGGCTGCTCTCAACGGAAGCGCCAGTTGTGCTCGAGTTCCTCCAGGGGCAGACAGTAAAACAGCGTTCTCCTATCCTCAGAAAGAAGAGGGTGAAACCCATTCCCAATCAAGCGCCGGCGGCTTGGGCGCGTACGTCCGGACCTTGCCCTGCCAGTTGTGTGCCGGGGTTTTGGGTCTCACCCTCCTATGAATTTGTGCTCATCAAAAGCCCTTCCCTGTTTAAGCATGTGGTAGACGGCGATGGCGAACTTGTGACCCAGGATCGACTTGGACTTGGCCGGGCCATGCTTCTGTTTCATTTTCTCGTAATAGCGCTTCAGAACCGGGGAGTAGAGCTGGGCATGGACGATGATCTGCGTGAAGGCCCACTTGAGATGGGGATTTCCGAGTTTGCTATTCCCACTCCCGACCGTTTTGCCTCCTGAGCTCCGCTCCGGTTTGACCAACCTGCAGTAGGAGGAAAACGCTTGCGGGGATGGGAACCGGGTGATGGTGTGAATTTCATAGAGCAGCGTGTAGGCCAGGATGGCGCCGACGCCGGTGATGGTCTGCAGGAGATTCAACGCTGTCCGGTCGTGCTTCTTGGCCTGGTCCAATACCTTGCTCTCCAAGACGGAGATGAGGTCGTCCAGGACATTCATTTGCCGGATGTCTGAAGCCACGGCCAAGCAGACGTTCGGATCCTCAAAGGGCCGCATCAGAGATTCACGCTTCCCTTTGATGTTGGGCGCCGGCAATTTCTGATCGACAAGCCCGTGCTGCATGTAGACCATTTGGATATGCCGGTAGGCGGCTGAGCGCATGTCCACGTAGTAGCGGCGCCGACGCAGCAGATCCCGGACGGCTCTCATCTCGAAGGGGTAAGCATAAGCCAAGGGAAACAGGTTGGAGCGCAGCAGGTCGGTGATGTGCTTCGAGTCCAAGCTGTCGTTCTTGTTCTTCCCGCCATGGACGGCTTTCATATAGAGGGCATGGCCGAGGTAGAAGGGAATGTGCTCGCGTTGGCATCCGTCCGCGAGCCAATACCAGTTGAAGGTGGATTCGACGCCAACGACCACGTCATTTCGATAAGGGCGTAGGGCCTCCAGCAAATCAGACATGGAATTCGGCAGGTTCTTGTGGAACAGCAGCGTTCCCGATTTGTCCATCACGGTCGTGTACATGGTTTTTCCGTGGAGGTCGATTCCGCAATAGTATTTTTGATCCAGGTTCAAGAGTTGCATGGGTCCTCCTGGGTTAGGGTTTCTGTCTACGCAAACAGAAAGATCCAATTCTCCTAACCTGGGAGGCCTTTAGTATCAATATCAAGCGCCAGTGGGCGCCCGCGGGCATGCTCCGCATTGCGGGCTGTAAATGGGTTTTCGCTCCGGCTTGGCCATTCGCACTAAGCTTCAGCGCTCAGCTTTCTTCTGTGTCTTCTCCGTCGGGCTACGTGAGCGCTTCAGCTTGTGACTCATGGCACGCTGCGTGTGCGGGCTCCGGGGGGCACAGCTCCTCACTACGCCCGCATGCTCGCGTTTCAAGCCTCTCGCGAAAACCCACTTCCCACTGGCGCGAACGTTGTATTCAATTCCGGCGTGGGAGTCGCTTACTTCGTTCGCTCCAAGAGTAAATACACCAATATTTCCGATAAGTTAGAAACTATTTTTATTAACCTTCGACGATCTTTTCCATTTTTAGGCGAGAGCCAAGCTTTGTTGTCATCAAATTTGTTTCTCAAATCACAATTGGATTTCAATACTCGAGTTGCTATGTTCCTGAAGTAATCTTTAGCATTCACAACTTTAACAGGAGGTCTACGTGTCCGGAGAGAAAAGGGCTTTGTCTTCGACAGAACTTGTTGTCGAGTTAGGTAAGAATGTTGATGGAATTGGTCTGCCAATTGTTGGCCCAGTTCGATTCAAGTCACCTGAACTGATCGAAGTTGCTCTTGATGGTACCATCTGTCAACGGTGGTGTGTTATTCCGGCGAGTATGATTGATCGAGCTTTTCGTCTCGGTAGTATATGGTGTATTACCGATGCTCGGTTTTATGATCAATATGAGATTTGGTTGAAGTACGGGGACGCTGCAGAAAGTAAGGTCCTGGCATCTCTTGTACAAAGCCTTGTCGGCCAACTCGGCGCAAGTAAGCGAGAAAGTAATTCGAGTTTAGCTATGAATCCCTCAATTCAACCTGCAAAAACTCATCGTGGTTGTGGTTGCGGAGAGGCGAAAGCCGGATCTCAGGGGCTGGTCCAACCTTCGACTACAGGCTTGCCAATTGGCGCTCGGGCGACAATCGGTGACTGTCTCAGTAACCCGACGTGGTCAGGTGCATGTGAAAGCGGGTGTCAGGGACAAAATGACTACAACAAGTATTGGTACTGCATCCCTCGAATTTGCTGTGGTGAGTGAATGAAATCTTTAGTTCTCGGTAATCCGAGAACTAAAAATGAACGTGGAGACAACACCAAAAATACCTTTAATCTATAAGTCGACTTAGAGATTGAGAATAAATCGGGTTGACCTTAATAATTCTTTTGCAAGTCGATTCTGGAAAAATCGGGACGATTAAGTTTAACACTCGTCAAACGTGAAAAATCCAATTCACTGGGGCAAAATTGGTTTGCAAGAAACCCACGCCGGAACTGAATACAACATGCCCCAGTAGGGGCCCGGCGGGCATGCGTCGCATTGCCGGGCCGCAAATGGCCTGGGCCGGCTGCGCGGCAATTCAGAATCCGCTTCGTACGCTAACTGCGGAGTTGGTCAGCGACGTGGTCTACGTTAGCGTCTCAGCGGTTCTTCATTGCACGCTGCGGGCGCGTACTCCGGGGTGCATAGGCACCCACTTCGCACGCGTCCTCGCGTAGCGCGCAAGTCTCTCATCTTAGTCACTTCTTCGGCCTTCCCAGGCCACTTCCTACTGGGGCGAACGTTGTAAGAAATATTGCCGCGAAAATAAGCGTGCTCCAGATTCGTTGATCTGGTGCACGTCGCCGCTCGTCCTGAGCGTCTTTCTTAATATTCTAAATTGATCCTAAAAGGAAATTTTCCGATGCTAAAAAAGGTTCTTGAGGATCCATCGCTCCTGATCGCGTTAGGGTCCCTGATTATTGCTGTCGCTTCGGCTTGGTATTCAAGAGTGGGTGTCCGATTGGCTAAGAAAGGATTGGAGATAAGCGAAAATCAGGAGGCGCGTCGAATTCCAAATCTGGTTTTGT
>Ga0207089_1120_pt1 | contig 10757 bp, 4 predicted proteins | sample Alteio_BWMinHeat_49_FD_153571 | JGI IMG/M metagenome (GOLD analysis project Ga0207089, IMG submission 153571) | Enriched cells from forest soil in Barre Woods Harvard Forest LTER site, Petersham, Massachusetts, United States -... | ecosystem: Environmental > Terrestrial > Soil > Temperate forest >...
TTACATAACTTGTCATCGATAAAAAGATGATAAACATCAAAAATCCGTTTCTTAATAATATTATTAAAATTCTTACTAACCATCGATGTAATATTGTAATGCATATCCTTTCCTACACTGGCCCTATGATTTTGTTGTATTACAACGAATACACTTACGCCTTAATCAATAAGACTTTAAATTTACGATGAATGTTCAATACGGCACCTTGGCAAGACATAATTTATATGCTTAAGTGCAGTTACAACCGAAGGCAACTATTCCAGTTCAAATACACAACTGCATTTATCTCAAGTCCTTGTGTCTAGTTTCGCTTTAGTACTTAATTTTGAACCTAACTCGCTATGGCACTGTCACACTATGTATTACTCTAGAGCTAAAAGGGTGAGTACATCCTATGGCGGACATAACAAATATTCTCAAAATGTTTAAATCTTTTGGTGGGAGAACCTACACGTTAATTATGATGCATATGGAGCAATTTCATGGCATTTCAGCAAAGGAATTAACCTTAAAAGAAAAACACTGGGCAAAAGTCGGATCTCTTCTACACAGCGCGTTTCCAAACCTTGATATTGTTGAACAAAATCTGAAAGATGAATCAGTAATGTCGCATGATGAATCGCATGATCCTCTTGTTCAAGAAGAACTAAGAAATAAAAAATATATGACAGAACTTAAATATCTACAGGCGATATATATTGCAATCATGGAAGAGATAAAAAATGAAACCGACAATATATTTCATAAATTAAAAGAACTAGAAGATTTAAAAATGCAAAAAGCTGCTTTACTTAAAGAAGAAGATGAAGCACGGCGTAGAAAATTGGATGAAGCACATTCTTCAGCCTATGAAAGACAAAGAGAGATTAGAGCCTTAAATGATAGAATAAGAGCACTTCAAGCTGAAATAGATGAATTACAAAGAAAAAATGATGAACTAAAAAAATTCAAAAAGGAAATTGTTAAACTTGCAGCTATGAGATTATCAGAAAAATTTAAGGATTATCATGTAGATGGAATCAAAGTATTTGAAGGAGCAAAGCATGAAGATATCGTAAGTTTTTTTGAAGAATTTGAATCAGCAAAGCATGAATTACCTAGAGAAGTAAAGAAATTAAAAGAAGAAAAAGGCATAATAGACCAAAGAATCAAGGATATTGATACTTTATTAATGCAAAAGGAAAAGGATGCCGCAAATGGATTAATCAAAAATGGACTTCACGAAAAAGCAGGAGGGTCAAATAAATCTACTACTAGTGTCACAGCTAAGCAACAAATGCCCCCTGATCTATTCGTAGCAACCCCAACAATTACTATTAGCAGAAGCCTTAAAGAACAAGTTTGGCGTGATCCAGAATCTATTAGATTAATCGAGGAAAAAAAGACGCTCATTGTACAATCTAAACAGTTAAACAAAGAAATTAGTGATAAAGAAATCAGAATTAATACCCATGCTCTACTTGCTAGAGAATTGTTACAAAAAAATCATATTCCAAATGGAGCAAGATTATCTGATGCACAAATGCAGCAATTTACAGATGAGATAGCGCGGGATGATTATTCAAAAGAAGCGCAAGAAAGATTGACGGAGGTGTCAGAGATTGTTGATAAGAATGATGAGCTTCTTGATGAAAGAATAAATTCTATTAAGGAGCATAAGCAAGAACTTGATCATTTTGACGATGATTTATTCTCTGATCTTGAAAGTCCCAATCCATCAGTGTAGTATCACCATACATTGAATTAATCTGATTAACTACCTAAATACCATAGAATCGTCAGTTAAATGTTGACAGCATGTCTCCGTTGTTAATACCATACCAATCATAAAAATGTATAAAATCAGAATCTGATTATTTTAACAATATTTATGAGGTGAAATATGAAAACTGGAGCAACAAGACGTGAACAACTAGAAGCTGAAATTTATGCGGTAGATGCTCAAATTCAAGCTTATAAATTGCAATGTGGTATATTGCTTGATGAATTTAGAAAAATTACTGCAAAAAGCAGAGAGAATAAAGACGAAGCTAAACAAATGCGGGATGCCTTATTTGTAAGATACCCTGAAGCAAAAGCCCTATTTATAAAATATCCTGAATATCAGAGAAATCTAGAAAGAAGTATTAAATTATCAGAAGAGCAAGTAGCATTAGTAAAACAAGAAAATCAAGCAGCAGATCAGCAAAAAAGACAAATTCTTTCAAATTACGCTAATCATCAAGCAGCTAGATATACCCCTTCTGTAACTAATTCACAAGTTACCGTTGGTTACCACCCAACACCAGCAGCAGCTTTGAAGTAAGCATTGTATGACGTGGAGATACAGTTTTTCAGTATCTCCACACCCCTCTAAAGTATTTCAAAAAGTTATCCTGGCAATATACTTAACCGCTAGTAATTCTTTAAGGTTTTAAGTACTTTTTTATCTTGCTTGAAATCAATGTTAAAAACAACAAAAGCTCCATGTTCTATCAAAGGAAATCGATTCTAAGACATTGATAAAACAACAAGGTGTGGACACGTAGCTCAAATCGGAGCCTATAAACAATTTTGTGTAATGCCCCGACATTGTTCCTTCATGTGGGCGTGGTGAATCACTGCTGACGCGCTTGCGGTTCGGCACAACCTAGTTACGTAATTGGTTTCAATCAGATCTCACCACCCGGTGGGCACCCTTGCCTAGACTCGTACTTCCGACTTCCACGGCGTACAGCGGATTTTCACCGCCTGATACAGCCCCATGCCTGACGCACGCTAATTTATAATGCAGCTACCGCTGCTACTTTACAAAATAACTTCCTGCACTTTTTGCAAGTTTTTCATATACTTTTCTACAAGATCCGGACATTTTTCTTTAATTCTACTTATATATTCCAAACAAAATTTCGTTACAACTTCTCTATATGTTTTAATGTCAATATACTCTACACCTTTGTCATGTTTAAAATAAAGCTGTCCATTCTCGTTTTTATAGGAAAAATTATTTCTCCAGGAAATTTCTACTTTATCATTTACTTTTCGAATAAAAGCATCTGGAAGAAATGAACCACCTCGATTTGCTATAAATCCATGACGATTATTCCAAGCATCGATTTTAGAATGAAGCTCTGTATCAACATTATCCCAATTAACTTCGAGATATTTCTCAATATCGTTATCTTCGCCTTCCACTAGCTTATATTCTTCAAACATATCCCATGCGTTAGAAGAAACTGTTTTTGCAGGAAATGGATCATCCGTAATGTGGTATAATAAATTGTTACAAAAGAAATCAGTTAATATAGTTAAATCCCAGAAACCATAGGTCGTATTAGGTTCACAATCTTTAAATTCAAATAAATTTTTTCCATTTACCCAGAAAAAAATGCATCCTCCAAAGATAAAATCTTCAGGATGAGCCAAAACCACAGGATCATCTTTATAATTATCAAGGAAACCAATGTAATCAATGCAAAAATCATTTTTGTTACCAAAGGAAATCATTTTATTTCTCTGTTTTAAAAAGTTAACTATTTTTTTAATAATCGTTTGTATTCAGATTTTGAAATTAAATTATCTTTCAAAAAAGCCTTTAATATATCATGACCTGCGTTCTTCCTAACTTCCTCTTCAATTTCATAGGAATGCCATTTTCCATCCCGGCTCGATTGAAACTTTATAATTCTACCTTCATAATAATTAAAACCTTTCGAAGAATCTTCAGGGATAAAATATGCTTCATCTAATAATTTTTGTCCGATTTCTTCGTCAGGAATTGGATTTAGAGAAGCTCCTCGCCACTGCGCAGCCGTCCCTTTCGAATTTGGCTTATGTTTTGGATAATCATGCTGATATTTTCGTTCTACCTTAGAAGCTATATTATTATTAGGAGAGCTGGATTCCTCATCATGTTTTCTGAAGTATACCGTAGGGAAACTACTAAACAGAAGAACCTTCGGAAAAGTAGTCAGAAAATTTCTAAACCCTGGTTGCTCAACTAAAGTTTCCGTTTTACTCGTTGTATCGGAAGTTGGCGGAAAAGTATGAGGAGTCCATCTCTTTTCTTCATCCTCGTTTGGATCCTCTCCAAAATAAGGTGTATCATCGGGTTGATGAACAGGATGATTATATTGATCCCATCTTTGTTCCGCTATAGTCATGCTCTCTTCACGACGTTCTGCAGATCTTCCCAACATACCCCCTGCAGCAGCTAGCTGATGCATCGCAAACTGACTTATGGCAATAGGATTCGCATGTGCCGGCGGAATCAATAAATTTAATAAACCAATTACTAACTCTGTCGCATAATTGCCTCTCCGCGGTTCCACTCTTGGCGGCACACCCCTACTACCCTGTGATAATGGTATAACCGAATGAGGAGCGCTTCTTCTCTCAGAAACTTTGGTGGGCGCTACCGCCAACGGTACTCCCCTCCGTACACCAGCCATCGGTATCCTCGCCACCGTAGGCATCGCACGCGGCACTGACACAACTTGTGGTGCAAGCGACGGCGTAAAGGTGCTTAACGGCAAAATGGGCGCAGACACTTTTGGAGATATCTTAGGCGCTGGCTTTATCGACTCCGGCGCTTTCGCTCCCAAGACAGCATTAGGCAGTACCGAAGAAAATGGATTGAAAGAAGCTAACAGGGGGATCGTAGTTACCTCAGGGGTGATTGGCTTGGAAACCGCCGCCACCGGTAATTGTTTTTGTGGCAGCGTAAATAATGGCGCTGTTTTCGGATTCGCATCAAAAATCGGATACATATTTTCATTATTCAATCCCATAGCTAGATTACTACCATTAGTGCTGATGGCTACCCCTTTTTCACCCACTTTTTCTAAGAGATGTTTAAACCCATGTTTTTTCTTATTTTGCTTCTTAGGAGTTTGTGTTGGTGCTGGCGCAGCAGCAGCGCTTGCCTCTATTTTTGCTATTTCATCAACAGAAATAGCTTGTGTATTTTCTCGTAAAGAACGACTAATCGCGTCTCTTGCGATCAAAGGATTATTTTCGGAAACTGTTTTTACAATAACCGCTTCAAGTGATTGGTTTTCGAGTTTAACCTCTGCAAGCGGCGCATCGGGATGAATAGAGAATCCTCTTTGCAGGTTTGATGTAATATTACTAGCAACTTTTTTGGGATAATCAGGATGCTCTTTTGAACCAAGCAGGGCAACCGCAGCCTGTGTGGCATTGTCCATTAATAATTGCGCTATTTCGTTATCAATACCATTCTTAGCATGAGAAATCGCCTCCTCTGTCAAAGGAGAATTGTTGAGCACATTAGATAATACAATGGTTTCAGTCATCCTCTCATTTGCATTGGTCATTGGCACAAAAAGATATTTGTAATTCACTAACGAACGTCCAATATCCTGATAAGCAAATACTTTGTTTCCTTTATTGGTATGCAAAGCGATTTCTTTGGTGAGCGCTGGTTGACCAAGAAAAATCAATGTTTGTTTAGTATTCTCGTTAGAATGTACAGCATGCCAATCAAGCGCTTCATTAGCTTCTTGATGTTGTTGATATTGGATAGAAAATTCTTTTTGCGCTTCAGGTGCTAAAAGATTGACAAAAGCATTTTTTGTAGTTTGGACAGTAGACTCTGCCCGATCGTAAGTTTGCTGCGCTTTTAAACAATCTTGTTTAGCAATTTCTAATTGCTTATTTAATTTATCACGATCACCTTTTATTACTTTTTTGTAATCCCCAGATAGCGCTTTCACCTGATCAGCCGTTCTGTCCTCTAAAGAATCATGACCTACATACCAGTACTTCCCTTCTTGAGCGCTTTTAAGCTGCTCGAACATCCTTTTTATAGCTTCTGTTTTGTCAATGGCACCTGTGTCAACAATTTTGTCAATAATATACATGGCAACGGCTGGTTTATTTTTACCATGGATACGCATAGCATCATCGGCTATTTTGTGAATTACAAGATTTTTAAGACTACCAATGGCAGCCAACTGTTTATCAAATCTTTCAGTTTGTAATTTAAGAACTTCCACTTTTTGATTTTGCTTATTAAGTTCTTCTTTCGCTTTAAAAGATTCTAACTGCGCTTGCGAAAATAATTCATGCTTATCTAATAGATCAAAAGCGTGCTCCTTATAAGATGCCACTGCTTTATCCGTAGTGTTTTTACGTTCAATTTCGCTTTTCTCATATTCTTCTTTCTCTAAAGAATTCATTACCGCCATCAATTCATTTTCTACGTTTACCAACTTATCAGAATGAGCCTTCAATTTATCTTCCGCATCTTTTAGCGTGTTTTCAACCTCACGTTGTTCTTGCTCAGCTTTATTATATTTTTTAAGAAAATCTAATCGCGTTTGCGCTTCATCCCGTGCGAGCCTAGCTTCATAGGTATTTTTCTGTGCCAACTGCAGTGCTTTACCTTTAATCGCTTGAGGAGCTTTATCCCAAAGCACCTGCATTTGTTTCTCATCATCTTGTAATGCTGCCAGTGCAGCAGTTAATCTTTGTTTAGCTCCCGCTTGCTGCGCTTGAGAGGCGTTTTCAGCTTCTTCACATTCCCTTTGCGCTTCCAATATCTGGTGCTGGAGTAATTGACTGTGTGTTTGAAGCAGATAAATGCTAGCATAATTGCGATAGTCTCCTTCCGGAAGGGCATTGTTATAAATCCATTTTTCAATATCGTGTATCACTTCGTCGCGCAAGTTGCTAATACTGCGTTGCATCTTTTGGACTTTGCTAAACAACATCACAGGCGTAGAAAAATAGCCTTGATAGGGCATGAATAAATGCGTTAATGTTTGCAAGGTGGATGCAAGTTTCTGATAGCTTGAAAACTGCGTTAATACATCCACGCCCCTATGTTCAGACTGTCCTAAAGTAGCATATAACGCATTTCGAAACTGAACTAACGAATGCATACTATGAACAAAATATTCGCCTTTTTCGTTACCAATCAGACTACGCCAAATGTTTAAACTTTGTTTTAATTCATTATTGGTGACGTGTTTACCTCCTTGATAGGCATCTACCCCTATCATGCCTGCTTCTCGACCTAAGAACAGCATCAGTGCTTGAACGCTTTTGTTGTCGGTATAATACCAAGCTAAATTGGCTAGCAAATAACTTGCGGTTAAACCGGCTAGCCTACTGGTCGGATGCGCAAGATAATCCAGCGCTCGCATGCCTTTAAACCCAAGCGAATAAGTGACCGAAGATAAAGAAGCGGTAATATCTAGCCCTTGTTCTACATACTCAGGCGCATAGTTATGCACCAAGGGTTTAAGCTTATAATACCAAGCTTGCGCTGTGCTCTGCATTACTGGGGGCGCATACCACGCTAATTGTTGTAGAAATTGTAAGCCCATAGAAATTGGGCCACCATAGAAATTGAATAAGGGTGCGAAGAACATGCGCCCACTATTGAGATATTGATAAACAGCAGTTTGTTCTAATTCCTGAGAAAATTCCCTCTGCCGTTGAACAAAATCATCAGATTTTTCAATTAAGCTTTGGGTGATGATCTGATCCTCTAAAGTATTTGCCCTTTTAGCGACCAAGTAATCCATAACAGCTTGCTGTTTATTTTGCTTAGCGATTAACCAAGCAGAACGACCATCATCCGTTTGTGCATTAATATCAAAACCACCATACATACTTCTTGAAAATCTACCTTGCTTTACAGCAACTTCTTCAACAATATATTGTATAACTGCTAGATGTCCATTTTGCGAGGCACGATGCAACGGGGTAAAACCTTCATTATCAACAGGGTAAGGATCGTATACCAAAGCTGCTGCCATTTTGTAATAAGCCACATCTCCGGTGGTAGCAAAATAATGTAATATCGTACTGCCTGTGGAAGTACTGATATCAAAATTGATAAATTCTCGGCTCGGTAGCGTAACGATTTTTTTAAGGATAGGATCACAACCAAGATCTAATGCTAACCATAATGGGGTAACATTCGTCATCCTCGAGAGAAAACTGGGATAAGCAACAAGCTCAAGATTGGCTTTATAATCAACCAGCGCATTAAACGCTGCAATATGTTGCCCTAAAATAGCAAAAAATATTGGTGTTAACCCATCTTGTGATACATGTTCAATATAGGCTCCCATCAGAATTAAATAATGAATGGCAGCAACGTTATTATTACCCGCAGCTTGATGCAGTGGTGTTAATCCTTTATGATCGGTGGATTTCACATTGGCGCCGTTATCGATTAACAATCTGTGAACATCAATATCTGATATTAAAGCGGACGCCAAATGCAGCGCAGTTTGTCCTTCCCCATTCACAGCATCAACCTTCGCACCAGCATTTAACAGTATTTCTGCTAAATCTTTGAAGTGCATTGATTGCGACAAAACAACATGGTGTAATAAATAATGTTGTTTTTCATCGGCTTCATGAATTAATACCGGATGTTCGCGGATAATACGGCTTAAATTTTCAACATCATCCTGTTCAATATATTGCTGCGCTAAATCAAAATTATCATGCCCTTGATACTCTCTCAGCGTATTCATTACTTCATTCTGATGATGCAGCCTTGCTAAGCGATACGCCGATTGATTTAATCTATTTTTTGCCCCCAAATCGATGCGAGGCGCTTTGTGCCCAAGATAAGCACGCCATTGGACAATTTTGTGTTCTAAAGCACCTGTATTTCTTACCTGCGATTGATTGCAGATTAATTTAACGACTGAGGTTTGACCATGTACTGCCGCAACATGTAAAGGTTGATCCCCCTGTTTATCTTGCGTAGTGAGAGAAGTGCCCTGTGCTAAAAGAAATTCTATGATTTCGAGTTGCCCCCCTTGTGCAGCACTATGGATCGCCTTTCTCCCGTTATCATCTAAAACATTCAGGATTGCCTTAGCGGAATAGCTTTTAATCCATTTTTGTAAAGGCGCTTTCTTGCCCAGAAAAGACGCAATATGAATGGCGGTTAAGCCTTCACTATTTTTAGTTTGCTGTAATAATTGTAATCCATCGTCTACGTCTACCCATCCTAGGAATAAGTCCAAAATCTCTTCGTCAAATAATTCCAAAGCCAACCAAAATGGCGTTAAAAGCTGTGGCAGTTTTTGCGGTAAAAGTGCTCCCAGCTCATTAGGATAAGCCTTAATATCAAGATCTACACCAGCTGAAATTAACAATCTGGCATTTTCTATTCGAAGTGCCATCGTAGAGAAATGTAAAGCAGTCATTCCCCATTGATCTTGGCATTTAAGCACTTCTTTAGAAACACCAGGCAACTTTAATAAAAGTTCTAATCCTGCCTTTTTGGGATGTGCCGCCGCAAAATGTAGGGCTGTTCTTTTGACATGATTCTGAGAGGCTAAATCCGCTAGCACAGTGATCCCAGCGTGTTTTGAAGCAAAGAATATCTCTAAAAGTCGCGCCGTTGGTTGTGTGGCAGCATAATGCAGCGGTGTGTTTCCGTCATCATCTGCGTCGGTTAAATCTATTGTTGTCCGACGAGTAAGGCGTTGATACCATTTTAAACTCGCATATTGCGCGGCCTGATCTTGAATGAAGTGCTCTAGCAAATCACAACGATTTAACGCACATATTAAATGTAACGGCGTTACCCCATAAGCATTAGGTTGATAAAGACTTTCACCTTCTTCAATTAATCGTAATGCTTCTTCAGTGCGATCCGCCCGGATCGCCAAATGAAGCGCGCCATCATCGGTTTGATCATCAACTAAATTTATGATCGGTTGAGGTGGTTGTGAAATAGAGGTATTGGTATATGGCATGTGTATTCCCTTACTACATAAAACAGGAACAAATATAAACTCCCTGAAGTGGTTTCAAATTATATGGTTATTTCAGAAAAAAACAATATTATTTTTATACATTCTCATTTAAACAGAATATAAACTATATTGGTTGTTTAACTTAATGGATCTCCTCCTCCCAAGTTCTTCTCCCTAACCTTTCATAATCAATTGCGACTCGTCCACCTGCTAGCCCACGCTTGCTTTTAACCACCACAAAGCTTTTCTCTTCACGTGGCTTATCCATAAATATTAGCGGCTCACCCATCGTTTCCTCAGAATGAGAAACATCATCGAGGGGCTGAATTTTCTCCTGCCCCAGCATTTTTCCGCTAAACGCATCATAGCAATAAATATAATTACCATCTTCCCCGGCTACAATTAAATAATTATTTCTTAACACAAACTGACCCAATGCTGCATGATTTAACGTAAATTCCACCATGGCACGCTTAAAATAATTATCTGAAATCGCATAAATATTTTTCTCTCGTGTTTGCAAATAAATTATCACCTCACTGCCTTGTGGATGACGTCCTACCACCGGTTTTTCACTTATTTTACCCGCAACTTTATAAACAGGTAATAAATGCCAATGCTGCGCATTCACATCCCGCACATCCAATCGCCAAAGAATACCATGATTATCTCCCCAATAAAGATAATCGCAAAATCCCCTATTTCTTGAATCCACCGCATTTATTGCAGAGATATTTACAGAATTGATGCTCATTTCATGAAACAACTTCCCGGTCGCCACATCAAAAAAAGCCATTCCACCTTGAGGACCTTCATAAGCAATAACCACACCCCACACGCCATTAGTAAAACGACTGATGATTGGGGTTTGCAACAGATGATAAGGTATGGAAATATGCCATAATAGCGAAGCAAGATGTTCAGTACCATTTTCTGGTAAGCTGGTCACATCGAGGGCAAATAATTTATTTGGTGCGGCAGGAATAAACCCAATTAAGACCGTTTTCCAACCCCGATCAT
>Ga0207089_1121_pt1 | contig 10752 bp, 10 predicted proteins | sample Alteio_BWMinHeat_49_FD_153571 | JGI IMG/M metagenome (GOLD analysis project Ga0207089, IMG submission 153571) | Enriched cells from forest soil in Barre Woods Harvard Forest LTER site, Petersham, Massachusetts, United States -... | ecosystem: Environmental > Terrestrial > Soil > Temperate forest >...
CAATTCAAACCAATTGGAGCTTTTTACAACGGTTAAAACAAGATCCATTATTCCAGCGATTTCCTGAAATTCAACAAGCAGTTAGACATATCATTCTCGTTAAACCGAAGGGTGAATCTTAATTTTTTGAAGAAACTGAGGTAGACTAAGGAGAATAAGAGAGGACACACATGAACCTATCCCTATTAATTAAGCGCATATGCACTTTGTTCATTTTATTCATGCTTCCTACCCTCGTCTGGGCAGGTAGCTCATCAACGGGTTCCATTGGCGATGTTGCAGAAACATTAATGGGTCCGACGGAAATTATGACCAAATTAATTCTCGTTGCTTGTTATATTATTGGGATCGCCTTACTGCTTGTTGCGATGGCGCAATATAAAATTCATTTACAAAGCCCGAAATTGGTTCCCTTAACCACACCTATCGCCTTAGTCATATTAGGTGTTGTGGCTTTACTCATTCCTTACGTGACCAATAAATTTGAAACCGGCAATGCGGAAAAGCAAAGCACAAAAGAGGCTTTCTGATGTTTACCCAGCTGAAAAGACCACAAACTCATCGCCGCAAAACAATACGCCACTTTATAGCCTTGCCAAGGTTGCGGTGCACGGCTGATAAGCTTAATTAAGCGTTGCAAAGGCTGCGTACTTTCAGGCGCATTGATCGGAAAATGCTGCACTATAGTGATAGCTTTGTGCATCAAATGCCACCACTTTTCAACGGAATTTCCCCAAAATACATTGTCACTTAACCCTTTAATTAATATATTCAGTGCTTCATTGCGCTCTCCTTGTCGACACAGTTGTGCCACTTGCATTTTGATCCCATAAAATGTTTTCCCCCAAAGCGATTTTAAACCGATGAGCGAAAAAAATGGATTCAATTTTTCCATTAAGGGCGCATGATCATTCATCAAAGGTGGCGAAAGCAATAAGAGGCGCTGTTGGTACTGACAGTAATCTTCCATCGTGCTATCTCGATAGGCTGATAATGCACTCTATCGGCCATAACCACAAAAAAGATAAGCTCCAAGCTTAGCGTTGCTACCGCTCGTCATTTTAACCGCCTTGCACCTTGCAAGTTCAGCCCAAACCGATTATGTTACATTGTATTAACGCATTACTACATACTAGTTGGTTAACTTATGAAAAAATTTGCTCCGCCACGCGTACTTAGCGTTTTCTCCTTAGTGATGATCAATGTGATTGCGGTCGATAGCATCCGCACCTTGCCAATGGCAGCCAGTTATGGATTTTCCCTTATTACGCTTTATCTGATTGCGGCTTTGTCCTTTTTTATTCCCTTGGCCCTGATTACTGCAGAATTGGCCACGACCTGGCCAGAGAAAGGCGGGATTTATGCTTGGGTGAAAACGGCGTTTGGCCCTAAATGGGGACTATGCGTGGTTTATTTGCAATGGATCTACAACGTAGTGTGGTATCCCACTATTTTAACGCTCATCGCCAGTACGATTGCTTATTTATATGATCCCTCACTCGTCAAAAATGCCGCCTTCATGACTTGTGTCGTATTAATCACGTTCTGGGGCTGTACCTTAATGAATTGCTTTGGGATGAAACTTTCCAGTGCAGTGAGCACCTTTGGCTCCATTGTCGGCACGCTGGGCCCCATGGCAATCATTATTTTACTCACTCTGGTCTGGGTGAAACGCGGCAATCTGCCGGAGATCCCGTTGACCTGGTCAGGCTTAATGCCGCCAGTGAAAAATATTTCCGAATTGGTTTTTTTCTCACAGATCGTATTTAGTTTAATTGGCTTGGAAATGTCTTCGGTGCACGCCTTGGAAGTAAAAAATCCGAAAAAGGATTATCCGGTCGCGCTCCTGATTTCCACTATCATTATTTTGGTGAGTTTAGTCTTAGCTTCTTTAGCCGTGGCTGTTGTGATCCCGCAAAGTAAGCTCAGCAATCTTACCGGGTTAATTCAAGTTTTTAGCCTGTTTTCGGAAGAATTTCGTGTTCCTTGGCTCGGCCCTTTGGTCGCAGGCGCTATTTTAATCGGCGGTATTTGTGCCGTGGCTACCTGGATCATCGGACCTACCAAAGGATTGTTTGCTGCAGCTGACGATGGCATTTTGCCACCCTTTCTCGCGAAAACGAATCGCTATGGTGTGCCTTATGCCATGCTCTTAACTCAAGGCGGAGTATGTACCTTATTAACGTTAGTGTATGTCTTATTACCGACCATTGAAGGCGCTTACTTTTTACTCTCAGCGATGGTCGCGCAATTATCCTTGCTGATGTATGTGATTATCTTTGCGGCAGCGATTAGTTTGCGCTATAGCCATAAAGATGTGCCACGTCCCTTCAAAATTCCTGGCAAAAACTGGGGAATGTGGTTATGTGCCAGCTTAGGCCTTCTCATTAGCATCAGTGTCGTCGCGCTGGGTTTTGTGCCGCCGAGCTCAAAAGTCGATTTAGGCGATGTGGTGCTGTATGAAACGTATTTAATCATTGGCATTACGTGTATTTTGCTCCCGATTCTGTTCATTCATGCACCAAAATCCAAATCGTCCAAATCATTGGTAAGATCTAATTTACTTAGCTGAGCCTTAGCGGTATGATCGCCCTTCATAGTGAGGGTAGGTTCGCGTAACGTATGGTAAATTTGCTGTTATTTATGGCCAGTTCTGGCATCGTTGCTGGATTTTCTTGGTATTTTTTACGTTTAGGCCAAAGCGCTTTAACCGCGTGGATTGCCATATTAAGTTTGTTAGCAAATTTGTTTGTATTAAAACAAATTGATTTTCTCGGCTTAAATGCCACCGCAAGCGATGTGTTTGCTGTCGGAAGTTTACTGAGCTTAAATTTATTACAAGAAAAATTTGGTGCCAAAGCCACCCAACAAGCGATCTGGACCAGCTTTAGTGCTTTATTATTTTTTGCCGTGATCTCACAACTGCATTTACTTTATGAACCCAGCATTTACGATCAATCGCAAAGTGCCTATGAATTACTCCTGAATCCCGCACCACGCATTTTATTTGCCTCATTAGCCAGCTTTTTAATTGTCGATCAATGCGATCGGGTTTTATACCAATGGTTTCGCCAAAAACTCCCGCACTTATCGATGATATGGGTGAGCGCTTTAACCTTGTGTTTAAGCCAATCCCTGGATACGGTGTTGTTTAGCTTGTTAGGATTGTATGGGGTCGTCGAAGCGATTCTAGAAATCATGCTCATCAGTTTTGGGATTAAATTATTGGTGATCGCAAATACGGTGCCGTGGTCTTTAGCTACGCAAAGGTTGTTCAGTAAATGATCGCCGCCCCCCAAACTCAAACGCATGCCCTTCGGTTTGAAATTCTCTATCAATCTAAACGTTCACGCGCACGCGTCGGCAGAATTCATACCCCGCATGGGATCATCGATACCCCCAATTTTGTCGCTGTGGGTACCAATGGATCGCTCAAAACATTACATAACCATCAGTTAGATGATTTACAACTGATGTTTTGTAACACCTATCATTTGATGGTTCAACCGGGTACGGAAGTGATTAAAAACGCGGGGGGTTTACATCAATTTATTTCGCGTCAGCAACCGATTATTACCGATTCGGGCGGTTTCCAAGTGTTTAGTTTGGCTTATGGCGATGTTGCCAAAGAACTGAAAGGTCAAGGCGGAAAAAAGCATTCGGGCTCGGTGCTTAAAATTACTGAAGAAGGCGTGACTTTTCGTTCTTATCGTGATGGCACAAAAATTTTTCTTTCTCCTGAAACTTCGGTGGCTGCACAAAAAGATCTGGGCGCCGATATTATTATTCCATTAGATGAGTTGTTGCCTTTTCACGTCGATGAAGCCAAATTAAAAGCTTCGTTTGATAGAACGCATCGTTGGGGATTACGTTCGTTACAAACACATTTACAACGGCCACAAAAACAGGCAATGTATGCCGTAATCCATGGCGGCACCGATCTAAAATTACGTCAACAAAGTTGTGAAATTTTACGCGAACATGCGTTTGATGGTTTTGCGATCGGTGGCAGTTTAGGCTGCGATCATGCGCAATTATTTCAAACAGTGGCAGCAACCACGCAATATATACCTGATGATAAACCCGTGCATTTATTAGGGATCGGCGATTTAATTTCTATTCCCCAATGTATTCCGCACGGTATTGATACGTTTGATAGTTGCTACCCCACGAAGGTGGCACGTCATGGCATGGTATTTACCCAGCAGGGCGCTTTAAAAATGACACGAAAAATCCATGAAAGAGAATTTTTTCCTCTGGAAGAACATTGCTTGTGCGCAACTTGTCGCCATTACACGCGCGCTTATTTGCATCATTTATTTAAAGCCAATGAACCCTCGGCAGCAAGTCTTGCTTCAGTACATAATGTGCATTTTATGGTGCAATGGATGGCATCGATTCGGATGGAAATTTTGTGCGGATTGATTTAAGGCGTTCACCCGCAGAACCCTCACCCGCCCTTCGGGCACCCTCTCCCGCGAAGCGGGCGAGGGGATACGAAATGATAAAGTATGTTTACTTCTTTCTGATCCCTTCTCCCGCTTGCGGGAGAAGGTGGCGTGCAACGCCGGATGAGGGTCTAAGGGGTCGGCTTTACCAACCACCGACGCTTAACTGAATGTACGGACCCCAACGACCCCAATCTTCCGCAAAACCAGTATTCGCTGCAAAGCCTGACTTCGTGCCAACATTAGGATGTCCTTGAACCAGGGGATTAAATGCGGTATCGCCATTTTTAAATGCGTTAAAAATGTTCAGATAACGTACACCCACCGCAATATCCATTAAAATACTTCGGCGTTTGCTGATCTCGAAACAATAATCCACACCTGCATTGATATTGATTTTAGCAATCACGGAATGTGAATCTTCGGGTTCATAGTCATAACCAAAGTCACCATCAGATAAAAAGAGTTGTTCATAATGATTTTTGGCATAAAACAATGTCGTCATGATGCCAGCGAAGAAACTCCAATGATGATCATCTCCAGGATACGCTCTGCCTAAAATACCAATCCCCGGGCCGTAAGCACGTAATTTATTATCCGTAAACCGCGTATTGGTAAAAAGAACCCCGTTAACGGTTTGATCACTTTCTTCAAAAAGATGGCGGGTTAATCTTTCATACTCTGCATACGCGGAAACATTGACAGCAAAATGCGGTCCAAAATTGATCCAATGCGCTAACCCTAAAATAAAATCATTTTCTCTTTCGCGAACTCTACCCAGCGGAGCACTATTATTGGTTGGCGGGAACGGCAAACCAATGCTTATAGTGCCGTCATCTTCGCGAGATTGGTTGTAATTATAGTAATCATATTGGAAAAACAACTGGTTTTGACAGCATAAATCAAATGTTATGCCCACCGTATAATCCCATCTAAATCTGGGATCTAAAAATAAAGCACGCCGTCCCCCATCAAAACCATTGGCAACAGGTGACGCAGTAGGAAGATCACCAACACTCAAACCATTGTTACTAGGCTCAGTATAATCCCCAATCACATAGACACCGGCATAATCTAAGAGATCATAACCATAACCATAGCTTTGAGTTACCCAGCTGGTGGCTAAGAATGCGCCTAGCGCAACGTTGAGTATTTTTTTCATGAATAAAGTCCCTCTCCTACATTAGCGAAATATTTTTTTTCTAAAAATGCGGGAGCCGCAGCTCCCGTCATTTTTTGATTACTTCAAAAGAACAATCCCTTAAGCATTTGCGCCCATGACGCTAAATTGAACATAGGGACCCCATCTACCCCAATCTTGTGGGAAACCGGTATTTGCTGCAAAACCATTGACAACATTTACGTTAGGATGCCCTTGAACCAGCGGGTTGAACGCGGTATTGCCGTTTTTGAAGGCATTGAAGAGATTTTGGAATTTCATGCCTAAAGCAATATCAAACCGAGGTGATCTTGGGCCAAAGCCGAAGCAATATTCTAAACCAAAGTTGATATCAATTTTGCCAACGACGGATTTACTTTGTTCAGGGTTATACTCATAACCAAAATCATCATCTTCGAAAAATTCTTGATTATAATCATTTTTAGCAAATAACAAGGTATTCATGATACCCGCAAAAACACTAAATTGTGGATAACTGGCAAAAGGAAATGCGCGAGCCATCGCGCCGACGCCCGGACCATAGCCTCTCATTTTACCATCGGTAAATCTTTCGGCTTCCTCCCCATTGGCGTTTGAATTTTCCTCGTGCAAGTGTCGTGATAGTCTGTCGTATTCAAAGAAAGCACTTAAATCAACACAAAAGCGATGTCCAAAATGTAAGCCTCGCGAAAAACCTAATCTAAATTCATTGAAATGCTCATGCACACTCGCAGAAGCTTCCGTGGGTGATTGGTTTGTAGGAGGGGGAGCTGTGATACTAATATTTTGTAAATTATTATCTTCGCGACGTTTGTGATCGCGGTAATGATCGTAAGTCATAAAAACATGGGTATGGGTAAGGGGAATGTGATAACGGATCCCTAAACCATAATCCCAGTCATAATCGGGCTCTAAAAAGATTGCCCGACGGCCACCATCAAAGCCACCAGCCACTGGCGTTGCGGTAATAAGATCGCCAACGCTCAGGCCGTTATTACTTGGCTTGGTATAAGTACCTACTATCCAAACCGCAGTATCATTCAAAAATTCTTCATAAGCGAAGGCTGATGTTGCCATGCTCATCGCTAACACTGTTCCAAATGTGATCTTGAGAGCTTTGTTCATGAATACAAATCCTTATTAATCAAGTCCAAAAGATAAAAATGAAACCGTAATTCATGGGCAACATGGCCTATGCAACGTGCACATTATTCCTTCGTTTGTTGGGAAATTAACAAATACAAGCTCGGGAATACGTTCCGTATTTACTGCATAGACTAACAACCATAGGGGAACATACACAAGAGGGGAGGTAAAATTTTTTTATTCTGAATGGAAATGCTTGATGGGCCGTGATGGATTCGAACCATCGACCAACAGATTAAAAGTCTGCTGCTCTACCAACTGAGCTAACGGCCCTAAACGTAAGGGCCGTATGATACCTTAAAATCACAAAATAACAAGTTGAGACTAAAGCTTAAGTCGTCAATATTACCTTAATGATTATGGTGTTTGTCTTGGTGGCTGACTTGGATCAACGACTGATGAAGCCGCTGCCGCCACAGGTATTGCCGCATTTCTCGCCTGAGCAAATGCCGACAATAGCGGTGGATTAGCAGCTGCATTGGCAAGCGGATCAACTTGTGGAGCCGCCGCCACAAGCACATTGCGGCCGTAGGGAGGTGCTACTGCAGGAACTGCGGGTGGATAAAATCGATTAGCCAAGCCTACCATTCCATGCCATAAATTTTGCAGTTGAGGTAAAACGCGTGTTTGTAAAAACACCCGCGAATGCGTGCCAAAATTGTGCACACTCTGCGAGATAGCTAAACGCTTTTGTTGCACTTGCGCTAACGCTGTTAAACCGAGATGACCCAAACTTGATAACCCCTGTTTGCTCTTTTTGTGGATCCATTTTGCTGTGTATGCAAGCGGAGGCTTGATTAAATTCCAAGCCATTTTTGCGACTGCGCTTGTTACTTTACCTATCCCTTCTTCTATTGCATTTATCCCCGTCGCTATCTTTGGCACAATGAACTGCAATGCAGGATCTACGAGTGTCCAAAATATCGCAATACCGAAGGTCACTTTGGCTGTCATGATGAGCCCTGGATCAGCGATGAGTTTGGCCCATGTGATCGGAGGTTTACCCGGCAATTTCGTTAAGTAATACGTTATAAACGGGCCCAGCATAATACTGGTAGGTGTCAAAAATGCTTTAATTTGCGCTAACCGCGAAGGATTGCGCGTTAATGAGCCGGTTGCCACAAGTAACGCAAACGGGGCTGCCGCTAACGCATACGGCGCCCATGCTAATAACGTTGGCGCGTAGGGAAGCAATGAGGGCAAAGTCGCTTTCAATAATTGTTGTGTTAAGGCCAGAGCTTTGGCATGGATCTGCATGTTAGGAGGAAGACTTTGCGTGAATGCTGCGCCTAATTTCATTTCTACGATGAGCGATTGATAAATAACAGCAGCTATCCAACTGATAAAGGCCATCCCCACGCTATATAACAAGGATGCCCAGGTGGCGAGCAAAGTATACTTTACACCCCTGAACAGCATTCCAAATACGTTGCTGATAGTAGATGCTGAATTTTGTGGGCCACTTCGCATCGTGTATGTCCTCTAGTAGTTGACGAAATAACATATAAAACCGACAGGCTACCATCGGCCCACATAGTTGTCAATTAACTAGCAAAATAATATTAAAATGGCGTTAGAGATGACCTTCTTGCTGCATTCTTTGCAGACGAGAATCGGCAAGTTGAGCAGAAGTGGAATCGGGGAATTGGGTTTTTACTTGTGAGAGAAATTGTTTTGAGCGCTGCCATTGTCCTCTGGCATATTCCACGTACCCCAATTTTAACAGCGAATCAGGTGCTTTCGGGTGTTCTGGATAGAGCGTAAATACTTGATTAAAGGCTGTCGCGGCAAGATCTAAATTGCCCTTCGCCACATAAATTTCCCCTAACCAATAATGCGCATTCGGTTGATATTTGCCTTGCGGGAAATTTGCAATGAGTGCCTTAAATGCCACCAATGCGCCTTCATAATCTTTGTTTTGAATAAGGTGATACGCTTGCTGATAAGATTTTTCTTCTGTCGCTTTTGTTTGTTCATTCGCCGGCGCTGTCGTCGCGGCTGGTTTAGCAGGCTCTTCTGTATCAAAAGTGATCCCTGAATTATCATTCGCTGCGGGTTTTGGTGCAGCTGCCGATTGCATTTTACGTTCAAGATCTAAATAGAGTTTTTTTTGCTGCTCTTGTAATTGCTGTAGTTGATAAGCTTGTTCTTCAACTTTGCCTCGTAATTCTTGAACTTCTTGTTGTAAGAATTCCATCTTTTTCAGTTGTTCAACAGAGACGTTTGTTGGATCATTTGCGTTTTGACGGGAAGACCAACCGCCCGGCTGAGCACGAGACTCTACATCCGCAGCCGCCAACACTACCCCTGACATCAGGGATAGCATGGCAACTAAGGAATAAACAAGAAGGATTGTCGTTCTTGAGGAACGCATTCTTCTAGTCCTCGTACACTATGACAGCGCGACGGTTAAGGTGGTGAGATTCATCATCATGACCACGGGTCTCTGGCTTTTCTTTACCAAAGCTGACCGTAGCGATTTGATTTGGATTCACGCCTTCAGAGATCATCGCATTCGCAACTGTGCGTGCACGTCTTTCACCTAAAGCAACGTTATATTCACGGCTACCGCGTTCATCGGTATGACCTTCAATGCGAACGTGGCGATCCTGATGATGCTTTAAGTATTGCGCATGCGCATTGACGACTTGATAATCGTGTTCATGCAGCTCTGCTCTGTCGTAATCAAAATAAATCTTACGTTTAGCTAATAGATCACGTTGTTCTTCACTGCCCGCAAAGCCTGCACCATCGCCAGCCCCTTGCGTCGAAGCACCGTAACCATCGCTGCCCGGTCCGCCTTTTTTAGAATTATGGGAACAACCCACAATACCTAAACTAAGCACTACGCCTAACGCTATATAGCGCAACCCCCTAACTTGCATGTTTGACTCCTTACCTATTATTTATTATGTAAACCCACATTTTATCTCAAGAGAGAAACGGTGACCATGCCGGCTCTTGTACACTTCCCTCTCGCGCTGGAAGACGTAATTGCCCTCGACCGTCAAGTGTCACTAAACCTAAAATATTACGATCGCCGTCTTGCGTGCCATAGAGTACCATAGCACCGTTAGGAGACAAGGTGGGTGATTCATCCAAGCGAGCATGAGTTAGAATTGATACTTGTCCTGTCGCCAATTCTTGTGATGCAATATGAAATTCCCCGTTATCTTCTTCGCGATGCATCATCACCAAATATCTCCCATCCGGTGTGAGCATGGGCCTTGCATTATAATTCCCAGCAAAAGTAATACGTTCCACTTTTTTCGTTGCTAAGGTTAAACGATAAATTTGCGGTTTACCACCCCGACTGGACGTAAAATAAAGCTGTCTGCCATCCCGTGTCCATGTGGGTTCAGTATCAATAGAATAACCATCGGTGATTTGCGTTAATTCTTTGGTCATTAAATTGAGGAAATAAATTTTCGGACTGCCAGTTTTGGAAAGCACCAAGGCTAAGGTATTCCCATCGGGTGACCAAGCAGGTGCGCCATTGATGCCAGGAAATTGTGATAACAATTCACGCCGGCCTGTGCCCACATCCATTAAATAAATTTCAGCACGATTTTTTTCAAACGACACGAAGGCTAAACGTCGGCCATCCATTGACCAAGAAGGCGACATAATCGGTTCTTTGGAAGTGACTAACGTGACGGGGTTATAACCATCGGCATCGGCAACTTCTAAACTATAACGCGTGCCTTTCATGGTTGGCACCACCATGACATAAGCAATTCGCGTTGAAAAGGCGCCGCGCACCCCAGTTAATTTTTCATAAATAATGTCGCTGATGTGATGCGCCAATGCACGGAAATCTTGATGATGAATGCCATCAAACGTTTGTGACACTAAAATTTCACCACTCTTAGATTTTACATTACCCGCTTGACCGGCTGGTGCAATGTAAATATCTGATAACTGAAATTTCACCGTAAAGCGATTATTGCCAATGGGTCTGGCGACGCCTAACACCACATTTTCTGCACCCGCTTCACG
>Ga0207089_1124_pt1 | contig 10395 bp, 8 predicted proteins | sample Alteio_BWMinHeat_49_FD_153571 | JGI IMG/M metagenome (GOLD analysis project Ga0207089, IMG submission 153571) | Enriched cells from forest soil in Barre Woods Harvard Forest LTER site, Petersham, Massachusetts, United States -... | ecosystem: Environmental > Terrestrial > Soil > Temperate forest >...
TAAAAATTCCCGTTCTTTTAATGCATAGTAATAATGAAATTTAGAAGCCACGACAAGTGCATCAGCCCCCCCTTGCACAGCGGATACAGCATTATCTACTGCATTCGCCCCACCGCATAACATCACAGGCACATTTGAGATCTTATTTGCCTGATAAAGTAAGTCCAAATCATAGCCTGTGCCTAATCCATCATTCTTAATCGCGGTAAGAAATATTTCACCCACACCCATCTCTTGTACTTGCTGTAACCATTGATTTAGATTTAAAGAGGTGGGTTCTCTGCCATAATGTGTCCAAACCTGATAATCCTGTGGTGTTTTATACACTTCAATTGAACTAAGAATGTTCTGTGAACCAAACACACTGGCAGCTTCTTTCAATAGCGTCGGATCAGCAACTGCTGCGGTGTTTATTGCAACTTTATCAGCACCGGCATTCAACAAATTTTCGATGTCGACTAAACTTCTAATACCGCCTGCAACCGTAATGGGAATGAATACTTCCTTGGCAACACTTTTGATAATGTCTAGTAAACTGTCTCTTCGATACAAGCTTGCTACGCTGTCTTGTATGATGATTTCGTCGATACCTTCTTGGTAATAAAGACGAGCAAATTGTTCCGCTAGCCCGAGTTTTCTAAAGCCATCTAATTGTATACCTTTAATGGTATTAGGCCCTTTGACATCTAATTTTCCAATGATTCGTGTAATATTCGCCATATCAATCACCTACCTTTACGACTGCATGACTTCTTCAAACTCACGACAAGCTTTTTCATAATCGGTGAGTTGCCCAATATCAGACCAATATTCCATTAAAGGAAAGGCTTCAACTTTGCACTTTAATGCGATGAGGTGATCTAAGAAACTGGTCATTTGATAATACCTATTATGAGGAATATGCGTAAGCAATTGCGGATTAATTACATACATTCCCGCATTCACAAAGTACTTAAATTCAGGCTTTTCTTGGATCCCTGTGACTTGTTGGCTTTTGATCTCAACCACACCATAAGGCAGTTGAAAAGCAAACTCGCGAATACAAATGGTACAATCCGCTTGATATTTTTCATGAAATTTTAATACATGCGTCAATTTTATGGTGGTTAATAGATCGCCATTCATAACCAGCACCGGTAATTGCTCTTGTGGGGTAAGCTGTCGTAACGCTCCTGCGGTGCCTAAAGGCTGTTGTTCGTGAATATAATCTATGGAGACACCCCATTGCTGACCATCCCCGAAATATTCTTTGATGATTTCAGCTTTATACCCCACGGTAAAACAAAAACGTTTAAACCCCTGGGATTGCAAATTTGCAATAATAACTTCTAACAAGGGTTTACCTCCCATGGTGAGCATGGGCTTTGGTTTCTCATGAGTTAATGGCAGCATCCTTTTGCCTTCACCGCCAGACATAATAACCACTAAATTATCAATACTTTTAGGCTGCAATAACTCATCTAGGGTTTTAAGACCGATGACTTTTCCAACTCTATCAATCAATGGCAGTTGCTGAACGTTATGATTTTCCATCAGTGATACTAATTGTTCGTTACTGTTATTAGCATAAATTAATTTAATCGGATGCGCATTCATGATTTTAGACACCGGCTCGCTTAAGGCATAACCTTTTAATATGCCACGCCGCACGTCACCATCTGTTACCGTACCTAATAATTTTCCCTTGTCATCCACGATTAAAACGATGTGTGCCTCATTTTTATCTAATTTCTTTATCGCGACATGAATGCTGCTATCAGGAAGCAAAAATATTTTTTCGTATTCCTTCATCTTTTTTTTGCCTATTTTTATCAATTTTAAACAACGTGTTTTACAACGGTTCTGCCAGCTCGCACCATCGCATGGCTTGAAATGGTGATCCCTTGGATAACTGCTGCGCCAACACCAATGAAAGCATAATCTCCGACCGATACACCGCCAGAGAGTACCGCGCCTGGTGCAACATGCACGGCATCACCCAACTTGCAATCATGATCAATACAGGCCCCCGTATTAATGATGGTATTTGCACCGATAATCACATTGGGTTGAATAACCGTTCTCGCCATAAGTTGCGTGCCTTCACCCACCGTCACCGTGCTTGCTATCACTGCGCTGGGATGAATTAATGTATCAAACCCAAACCCTTTGGCTTTAAAACGTTGATAGATCAGATGTCGGACTTGATTTTTTTGTGCAGAGATAGCACCAATCCCATTTACTAGTTTTACGTCTGCGGGAGAACAGTGATCAATATACTCATCTCCACCTAAATAGGGGATATCAGGATAATTCATTAATAGACTTTTATCTGGTGCAACAATGCCCAGTATCGTCCTTCGCAAAGACTTCAGCAGTTCAATTAAAACGCAGGCATGCCCACCTGCGCCGAGAATAATTACCGGTTGCGCATTCATAATATCACCTCATCTTCTCGGTAATTTTTTTGCGCTGTTTTTCCTAGGGTTTCCCAATATTTCATTGGCGACAATCCTTGGCAGGGTCTTTTAATACCAATATTTTTTGGCGAAAAAACCTCGCCAATATCAATAACGTGATTGGCCACCAAGCTCCGGCGCGCAATATTAATATTTTTCATCTCACTTGGCATAGGACACTTTCTACCATCACCCAACATCTTTTCTATATTTCGTATACTCTTTACCATGGTTGTTAATTCATCACAATTTAAAGAGGCCGCATGATCGGGCCCAATCAGAGATTTATCCAGAGTAAAATGCTTTTCTATGATCTGGGCACCTCGTGCTACTGCAGCCAAGCTGGCTTCAATGCCAATACTATGATCAGAAAATCCTGCTACTAAGCCAAAGGCCGCCTTTAATGTATCGATGGCTTTTAAATTGATTTCCGCGATGGGGGCTGGATACTCTGTCGTACAATGGAGCAATTTTACTTTTTCTTGAAGTAACCTTTGTGTTTCAGGTAAAACGAAAATATTGTCTAATTTTGCTTGCGTCGGAAATTCTGTTTTCTCGGTAAGACCAAAAGCTAGCACTTTAAGCGCCATTTCTATTTCTGCAAGCGTACTCATTCCTGTGGAAAGAATAATTTCCTTCTCACTGCGAGCACTGGCTAACAAAAGCGGACCATGGGTGACATCGCCAGATCCTATTTTAAGAATTGGCAATTGCAACACTTCGCTAATAAAAACTAAACTTTCCAGATCAAACGGTGTTATTATAAAATCGATATTGACTTGGTATGCATAAGCTTTGAGCCGCTGGAAGCTCTCATTCGTTAACTCTAGTTCTTGCAGCATGTGATATTGTGTTTTTTCTTGCGAAAACGCTTTTTTCTGATACTCGGCCTGTTCAGCGTGTTTTGTTGTCAGTGTGTCAGCGTGAAACATTTGAAATTTAACAGCATTCGCCCCAGCTTGTTTTGCGACATCGATCATCTCTATCGCTAATGCTTCGCTACCATTATGATTGACACCCGCTTCGGCAATAATGTAAGTTTCTTTCATATTTGTACTCCGCCATGTTGCTTTAATAGTTGAGCACTACTCGGAAGCGCGATTACACGATCATAAAGATCATACGTATTGGTCAAATCCATTTTTGGACATTGCAAATACATAGGTAAACTATCCAGCGGTGTCCATAATCCACGTAAACCATAATGTTGTAGATGTGCTTTTTCTATAAAATCTTGGATAAACGTTCGATTTGCTTTATTTAATATCAGCGCATTCAACCAATAATTGCTTTTGGTATGTTTCGTTTCTTGTAAAATACGAGCAAACGAAATAGGTTGAAAATGCTCTACGTACTTTTTTGCTAACGCGCGTTTCTTTTGTACCAACTGTTCTAATTGCTCAAGTTGCGCACACCCTAGCGCTGCATTAATATTTGGCAGGCGATAATTGTAAGCTAACTCATCATGATAGAACTCCCAGCGATGTGGCCTTTTGCCAGTCGTTGTTAAATGCTTGGCCCGTTTAGCCAACGCTGCATTTTTGAGCAAAATCGCGCCACCACCGCCGGTGGTGATAACTTTGTTGCCATTAAAACTTAATACCGCAATATCACTAAAATTTCCGGTATGTTTATCTTTATAAAAAGAGCCTAAAGATTCAGACGCATCTTCAATTATCGTTAAATGATATTCATTGCAAAGCGCCTGTAACGCATCCATCTCCACCGGATGACCAAAAATATGGACCGGAATAATTGCTTTAATCACCCGCGAGGTGGTTTTATTAATACATAGGTTATCTTTAATCACGGTATGGGTTTTTAAATAATCACGCAATTTTTCAACATCTAGGCCTAAATTGGTGGGATCACTGTCAACAAAGTGGGGAATAGCGCCGCAATATGCCACCGCATTAGCCGTCGCAATAAAGGTTAACGCGGGAAGCAAAACTTCATCATGTTGCTTAACCTCCGCTAAAATAAGGCTCATATGTAAAGCGGCTGTGCCATTGACTACCGCAACAGCATAAGGCACACCCGTATATTCAACTATTCTTTGTTCAAAGCGATTAACAAATTCACCCACACTTGACACCCAGCCACTATCTAGACACGACTTAACATATTCCCATTCGTTACCAACGAAATAAGGTTGATGCAAAGGGATCTCTTGCGTGGGTTTTCCCAAAACCGCTTCTAATGCTGCTAAACCTTGTTCGATGTTAACCATGTTAGATCTGATATATCCCTGCTTTATACATTTTTTGATTGCTCGGGTTCAAAAACCAGTCAATGGTCTTTTCAAGCCCCATTTTTAATCCTGATAATTCTGCATACTTAGGCTGCCAGTGTAATAATTTTTTAGCTTCAGTATTATCAGACCATAAGCGTTCAACTTCACTTTTCTCCGGACGGATCCGTTTTTGATCTTGAACAATATCCACCTGACGTCCCATAATGCTGGCAATTTCTTTGACAATATTGGCAATTGAAATTTCATAATTTATGCCTAAATTAATTGTCTTACCTATGATGTTGCTAGCATTGAGCGCCTGAAGATAGGCTGCCACGGTATCACTGACATAAGTGAAATCTCGCGTCGGTTCTAATGAGCCTAATTCAATTTTTTCTATGCCTTGATTCATCTGCGTAATAATCGTTGGAATAACAGCACGCGCGGATTGTCTGGGACCATAGGTATTAAAAGGCCTGATAATCGTCACTGGCAAATTGAATGCATAATAATAGGATAATGCAATTTGATCTGCGGCTATTTTTGATGCTGAATAAGGTGATTGGGGCTGTAATGGGTGTTTTTCATCAATCGGGACATATTGGGCTGTTCCGTAAACTTCACTGGTGGACGTTTGAATAACGCTTTCTATGCCTAGCTCTTTCGCTGCTTGAACAATATTTAAGGTTCCCTTGACATTGGTTTCTATATAATTTTCTGGGGAATGATAGGAATACGGTATTCCTATCAGCGCAGCTAAATGTAATACCTTTGAACAATCCTGCATGGATACTTTGACACCAAACGGATCACGAATATCGCCGGTAAAAATTTCAATGTTGTTTAAAATATGCTTATCTAAGGTGTCTAACCATCCCCAGGAATTAAATGCATTATAATAGACAAAAGCCTTAACCGCGTAACCCTGCGTTACCAAAGCTTCTACAAGATGAGAACCAATAAAACCATCTGCACCTGTCACCAATATTTTTTGAGTTTTCATTTTTTTACACTTTTTCACACATTGATATGTGCATTTGCCAAATTTTGAAAAGATTGGTTAGACATATACAATTCATGATATGTGCCCTGACCAACAATTTCACCTTTATTTAATACATAAATAAGATCACAATCTTTCACTGTGTTTAATCGATGCGCAATCAGAATGATGGTTTTTTGATGGGCTAAGCTTTTAATCGCTTCCATAATCACTTTTTCCGTACTACCATCTAAGGCACTGGTGGCCTCATCAAAAATAAGCAATTCAGGATTGTGGTAAATTGCCCGTGCAATGCCAATGCGTTGACGTTGTCCACCACTGAGCCGAACACCGCGTTCACCAATCGCGGTCTGATAGCCTTCTGGCAGTTCTTCCGTAATAAAATGGTGCAAATTGGCAATGCTTGCTGCCCTTTCTACCGCACTTTGATCAATGTCTTCTGGCTTGACTCCCAAAGCAATATTGTTCATGACCGTGGTATCCAATAAAGCGATATTTTGTGGTACATAACCAATGTTTCGTTGCCAATGCTGAATTTTTTTCTGATCAACCGCAACGTCATCGACTACTACCTGCCCCTGCGTTGGCACAAGTAACCCTAAAATTATATCGACTAGTGTCGTTTTTCCTGCCCCGGAAGTACCCACAATGCCGACCGTGGTATGGCGTGAAATGTTGATAGAAATGTCATTTAGGGCTATTTTTTGCGAATTAGGATAGTTAAAGCAAACCTGCTTTAACTGCAACTGCTTTTCCAGTGGCAATGGCGTCGTTGCATTCATGAGGGGTTGCTGTGGTAGCTGCATCTCTTGATAAACGATATCTAATGCACAATGATGATATTTTAAAGATGATAATCCGGTAAAAATATGTTGCATGGCAGGCATTAATCGATAGCCTGCGAGTGCATAAAGCCCCAACAATGGCAGAAACTGACTAATATCCTCTTTGGTACCGATCAAATACAGCGCAATGAGTACCATACCACCAAAGGCAATGATCTCAATGACATATTTGGTGATCGAAGGAGAAAGCTGGCTAATTGTTTCTGCTTGGATATATTTCTGTGTACTCGCGCTGAAGTCATCCAGAAATTTTTTCTCTTGACCTATCACTTTTATTTCTTTAATCGCTGCCATGACTTCTAAAAGTAACTGATAGCGAATGGTATTTTCTGCCGAGGCTGTTTTTCCTGCACAGATCAACTTTTTTCTTACCATGCTATAGATGATAATATAAGAGCCACCCAATATCACGATCACTGCCGTAGCTAATAACGGATCGACTATCAATAAAAGACTAAAAATGGAGATCATCAAAACAAATTTAGTTATTAATTGTATGCTATTGATAAAAATCCCGGTAACAAGTCGTTCAACTTCTGACAGGATATTTTTAGCCAAATCGCTACTATGTCGATTTAAATAGAAAATATAAGGTTGGGAAAGATATTTTGTAAATAATGTACACGATATTTTTTTGCCTTGCCGGAAACAAAACCTTAAGATGAGCCAAGTCATTAACGCAGCGAAAGTATTTCCCCCTACCAATACCGTAAAAACAACGCCACCTAGAAAAAGGATAAACATTTTATCACTGGCAAAACCAAACAAATGATATAGACTCGATAGATAAATATTGGTTTGTACCACCTCGGGTCTGGTTACCACTGCTAAAAAAGGTAATATCGTCGCAATGCCGACCATTTCTACGAACCCCATCATGATGATACCCAGCATAATCATAATGAGTTTTTTTCTCTCAATGGCGTTAAAAAAATAGGTAATTTTCATCTGTGGTGTTCGTTTTTAAAATGGTGATAAGTATTATGCAACCCTTGCTCCAAAGATAGGTGAGCATGCCAACCTAATTGCATTATTTTTTCAATGCTGAGCATTTTTCGGGGCGTTCCATCGGGCTTACTTGCATCAAAAATAATGTCTCCGGTAAACTCGGTGACATTGGCTATCAATTTCGCTAAATCTGCGATGGGAATATCTTGACCCCAGCCAATGTTAATGATCGGAGCCGTGGTGGGAGATAAAATGAGTTGTTGAAATTTATCTTCAGGTAAATTCATCAAATAAACACAAGCCTGAGCAAGATCATCACTATGGAGAAATTCTCGTCGCGGTTTTCCTGTCCCCCATACGATAACTTGACGTTGATTGCTTTCCTTTGCTTCATGCATTTTTCGAATTAACGCCGGAATAACATGCGATTGCTGTAAATCATAATTGTCTCCCGGGCCATACAAATTGGTGGGCATGACCGCTAAAAATTGAGTGCCAAACTGACGATTGAATGACCAACACAGCTCAATGCCAGCAATTTTGGCAATCGCATAGGGACGATTAGTACTTTCCAATGGCCCCGTCAATAAATACTCTTCTTTAATTGGTTGGGGACATTCGCGCGGATAAATACAAGACGATCCTAAAAATAACAGCCGCTTCACACCATGCGCTTTTGCTTGCGCCAAGACATTATTTTGGATTTGTAGGTTTTGCCAAATAAAATCTGCAGGATAGTTATCATTTGCCCAAATTCCACCGACCTTAGCTGCAGCTAAAAACACATAATCTGGTTGATTTTCAGCAAAAAAACCCTGTACGGCTTCGCTTTGCGTTAGATCTAATTGGTGATGGGTTTGCTGCAGGATGTGCTTAAATCCTTGATTTTTGAGTGCTCGAACCAGCGCTTGCCCGACTAACCCGGTATGCCCTGCCACATAAATTTTCTCATCAATATTCATAGATTATTCTTGATATTCAAATACTTTGAAGCCTTCTTTTTGACAAAAGAGATCTCTTTGCGCTAACTTCAGATCTTCGCTCACCATCTCTTTTACCAGTTGCTCAAAACTGATTTTAGGAAACCAGCCCAATTTCTCTTGTGCTTTGGTCGCATCTCCTAATAAAGTTTCCACTTCCGTGGGTCGAAAATAACGCGGATCCACTGCAACCAAGCAACTACCACTTTGCGCATCAACGCCTTTTTCTTCGACACCGGTTCCTGTCCACTGTAATTGGAGCCCAATTTCTCTGGCAGCAATGTTCACAAAATCACGTACACTATATTGCGTACCCGTGGCAATAACATAATCATCAGGTTTGGGTTGTTGGAGCATTAACCATTGCATTTCAACATAATCTTTTGCATGCCCCCAGTCGCGCTTGGCATCTAAATTACCCAAATACAAACAATCTTGCATACCCAATTTAATTCGCGCTAAGGCACGCGTAATTTTTCGTGTGACAAAGGTTTCACCACGTACGGGGGATTCATGATTAAATAAAATCCCATTGCACGCGAAAATGCCATAGGCTTCACGATAGTTAATGGTGATCCAATGCGCATACAATTTAGCCACCGCATAAGGCGAGCGCGGATAAAACGGTGTGCGTTCATTTTGAGGAAACGTTTGGACTTGACCAAATAATTCTGATGTCGACGCTTGGTAAAATTTGGTGTGACGAACAAGACCTAAAATACGAATGGCTTCTAACAGCCGTAATGTTCCTAAAGCGTCAGAATTGGCGGTATATTCAGGTTCTTCAAAAGACACCGCCACATGGCTTTGCGCAGCAAGATTATAAATTTCATCCGGTTGAATTTGCTGAATAATGCGAATTAAACTGCTGCTATCGGTGAGATCACCATGATGCAATATCAAACGCCGTTCCTTAACATGCGGATCTTGATAAAGGTGATCGATCCTATCAGTATTAAACAATGAGGTGCGACGTTTTATCCCATGCACTTCATAGCCTTTATTTAAGAGAAATTCAGCAAGATAAGACCCATCTTGTCCGGTAATACCGGTAATCAAAGCCTTTTTAGCGCTAGCAGCCACAGTTTGATCTCAATATAATAAGAATGATCTGCTGATTTTACCGACTTCATGTGGAAAAACAACTTAACTACCCATAAATTAGTTTGATAACATCATTTAAATGTTATCTTTCTAAATTTTTTTGGTTGAGATAAGGACTTGCAAGTCATACCAAACATCGGTATTTTCCTAAAGTTTGTGCCACGGCGCTCCCAAGGAAGAGATGAAACGATGATAGCCATTGTACTGGTAGGTGGAAAACAATCTTTGGTTAGTGAACTCTATCCAGATCTCCCAACCGCATTGATCCCTGTAGCTGGTGAACCGTTTTTGTACTGGCTAACGCAATGGCTGAAAACGCAAGGATTCACCCATATCGTCTATTCTGCAGGCCATTATGCCGACAAAATCACGGCTTGGGCTCATCACATGGCGAGTCTTGAAAAGCATTTAAATCTCGATGTTGTTACTGAGACACGTCCCTTAGGAACAGCGGGCGCTGCCGCGCTGTGTGCTAACCGATTTCCTTCGGATTTAACCTTTATCGTTAATGGCGATTCTATTTTGTTACGCAATGTACGGCCTTTTATGAATCATCTACAACAAAATGAAATGTTAGACGCCATCATTCTCAGTACCCCGGTTGCCAACGCAGGGCGTTTTGGTTCTTTAGAAATGGATAATGAAAATCGACTGATTGCTTTTAAAGAAAAGCAACCCAGTCAAGGGCCGGTGAATGCGGGTGTCTATATTCTGCGTGGTCAACTTTTAGCCGACATTGTTTCTGATAAAGAACACAGCTTGGAATATCATTATTTTCCGCATTGGTTGGAACAAAATAAACATATTCAAGTGATTGGCGCAGATGCACCTTTTATTGATATTG
>Ga0207089_1126_pt1 | contig 9992 bp, 10 predicted proteins | sample Alteio_BWMinHeat_49_FD_153571 | JGI IMG/M metagenome (GOLD analysis project Ga0207089, IMG submission 153571) | Enriched cells from forest soil in Barre Woods Harvard Forest LTER site, Petersham, Massachusetts, United States -... | ecosystem: Environmental > Terrestrial > Soil > Temperate forest >...
TCTAGAGATTTGAATAGATTAGGAATAGTTTTAGGAGAAAATGCTGTAAAGCCATCTATTCCATATATTTCATGAAGTTTTTGGACATCTACTTCTTGAATAAATTGTTTTGCTGGATCATATTTAGAAAATGGAATCATTATCGATGGAGCATCATTTGGATTAGTTGACCAAAAGGCATTAACATTATTATCATCAGAAAGATAATGATTCAAGCCTAAAGCGTGTCCCATCTCATGAAGGATTACATTTCCCAATTCAAGGAGAGGAACATTTCCAGTTGTACATACAGAATAATTTGTATTATTAAGAGAATTTTTGCAATAATGATAATTTTCATAATAAACTATAATGAAATGTTTTGCAGTAGAGGAATCATAATAATCATAGCCCATAAAATTATGGTTTCTTGAATCATACCTATCAGGAGCCCCCTGCAATACAATTTCAATATCACACTTGGTGTAGTTGAACGATTGCGAGATGGATGGAGTTACCACAGCATATTTTATATCCCAATTATGTGGAAATGGCGTGCCTTCCTGAAGATGCGGTGACCATTCTAAGACACGGTTTTGTGCTTGTTCCATAATTAGACTAAGCTGACCGTTTGATAGATTGGGATCATTTGGTTCTACTGTGCACGCTGTTGGTACTCGTGTAAGAAGAGGTGGAAGTGGTTTGAAGGAAATTGTATATGCAAATGCATTTTGATGTATTATGAAATTTGAAATCACCGACATTGCTAATAGAACAATCAAACAATACGCAACATCTTTGTATCTAGTTGACATTGAGGAAAAATGTGATAGTTTTCTTAACTTAGGTTTTAGTTTTTTTTTTGTTAAGTAACATAATGTCGTCTAGTATTTTGGCATTATGTGTAGTCTTGTTCTTGCAGAAACTGCAATTACGGATACAATTGCTACTACTAAGATCAAGGCAGCAATAGTGCCAAACTCTGGAGCTGCTGTAATTTTATCTGATATTAATTTTGCTGGGCCCATACCGTTGATATCAGAATTTGCACCGATTGTAATTGGTGCGCCTTCTACAGTTCCTATTAGATGACTGTTTGCTCCAATTGTTGTAGCACCAGTTGGTGCCCAGATTACGCCGGAGGCTAGTGCGCCGTTAGATAGTATGACATCAGTGTTTGCTGCCTGACCTAGTGCGCCGTTAATCTTGAATATGTGAGCACCGTTGCCTGAAAGTGTGATTGGACCTGAACCGATGTTTGCTGCGCCGTTGATGCAGTATACACCAGCTGGATAGACCTTTGCTCCATACTGGACATTAGATCCTAGATCAATTGCTCCAGGTGGAAATGAAAATGTGCATTGGGAATTGCCTGAAATTGCATCTGCCATTAACTTTGCTGGACCCATGCCGTTGATATCAGAATTGGCACCGATTGTAATTGGTGCACCATTTACAGTTCCAATTAGATGGCTGTTTGCTCCAATTGTTGTTGCACCAGTTGGTACCCAGATTACGCCAGAAGCTTGTGCACCGTTTGATAATATGACATCAGTATTTGCTGCCTGACCTAGTGCGCCGTTAATCTTGAAGATGTGAGGTCCGCTGCCTGAAAGTGTGATTGGACCTGAACCGATGTTTGCTGCGCCGTCAATACAGTATACACCAGGTGGATAGACCTTTGCTCCATACTGGACATTAGATCCTAGATCAATTGCTCCAGGTGGAAATGTAACAGTACATCCTGTAATTGCATCTGCCATTACCTTTGCTGGGCCCATGCCGTTGATATCAGAATTGGCACCGATTGTAATTGGTGCACCGATTACAGTTCCTATTAGATGACTGTTTGCTCCAATTGTTGTAGCACCAGTTGGTACCCAGATTACGCTGGAAACTATAGCACCATTAGCTAGTATAACATCAGTGTTTGCTGCTTGGCCTAGTGCACCGTTAATCTTGAATATGTGAGCACCGCTGCCTGAAAGTGTGATTGGGCCTGAACCGATGTTTGCTGCGCCGTCAATACAGTATACACCAGGTGGATAGACCTTTGCTGGATACTGGACATTAGATCCTAGATCAATTGCTCCAGGTGGAAATGTAAATGTACATGGGAAATTTGAAATTGCGTCTGACATTGCATATGACGGAACTGTAATTGTATCAGAAGCTGTAGAGACTGTTCCTCCAAATGCCAAGACTCTGCCTGTCATACTTACACCACTGCTTATTGTAACACCTGATGCATCAAGTATAGTTCCTGCAAAGCTACTGCTTGCTCCAAGTGTTGTTGCGCCAGTTGGTACCCAAGATACACTGGAAGCTTGTGCTCCACTTAGGTTAACAGCAGAACCAGATACTGTTGTAAGTGCGCCATCAATTTTGAAAATATAATTGCCGTTGCCTGAAAGTGTGATTCCTCCTGCACCAATTGATGCAGCACCTGTTGTACAATAAACACCTGGTGTGTATACACCACCGTGTACTGCTGATAGATCAACTGTAGTGCCAAGATTAGTTGTACATGCTTGTTGAGCTGCAGATGTTGCAGAGTTTTGTGCAGTTCCTGCTTGTGAATATGCACCATCAGCTACGTGAATAATACCATTAACTGTAGGTGCTACTGCTGGTCCTGTAGTGTATCCAAGATCTCCTGTAATAGAAGTTCCTGGTAATGTGTTTGTGTATGTACTAGCAAGGATAGCGAAATTATTAGCACCATCTGCAAAGGCATGATTTTCTACCATGTATGAAGCTGAAAATATCAGCACGGATATTATAAAATAATTTTTAATGTTATTTCTTGACATTGTTAGCTTATTGTGAGTATAGCTATTAAGGCGCGCTTACATTTGTGTCCGGTTCATATACAAGTTTATCAGTGACATGTACAGATCTGTCAGTATTATGTACAGATCTATCAGTATTATTGACAGAACTGTCACTCTAGTGAAAAACAGGTTAAGATTACATTAATGAAACTGTTTTGGGCGGGTATTTTTTTTATATCTATTTTTGCAATTCTTCTTAGCAATCATGCATATGCAACAAACGGTTTTGAACAATCAAATTGGAGATTATCACATAGTCCTTTGATATGCTCTTTTGAACCAACCCCTTCCAAATTGGATACCCTAAAAAAACAGACTTTGTTAAATGAAGCTGAATATTCAGTAATTGATTGGAATCAGAAATTAAATGAAGGCTTGGGTAAGCATCCAGTTTGGATTTTAACACATCAAGTGATACCGATTTCAGAACAATACAACTCCGCATCTTATTCTAACTGTGATGTTATAATCAGATACATTACTTCGTATTCAGAGGATGCAGCACATTATGATTTATACAAAGGCGGCATAACCACTTTTGATTACAACACAAACAAGGCCTACATTAAAATATTTTTTTCTGATATGAACCAATATGAATTAGGTAATGCAATAAGACATGAGATTGGGCATGCGATGGGATTAGGACACTATGATGTTGGACCTGATGAACAATTAAGGATTGATATTGGTTCAGAAGATGCTCCATCAATTATGTATCCTCATATTACTGCTAATTATTACAGCATAAATCCTGTAGATGTGAGTGAGGTAAAAAGAATTTATGGATTTGGCGGATTTCATCTAACAAATCACGTCGCAGTTAATTCTACAATTCCAGTATGGATAAAAAATGACGCTATAGATTGTTGTAGTACTAACAGAGGATCTTATATTGTAGACTCTGTCTTGTTACGCGACATGACTATAACTGGTTTAATACAATCTAAAACTTTACTCTTTCAGGATGGAGTGGATTCCACCCATTCATTGAGATACCAGTTTATTGATCATTTTAAAAATTACATAACAGAGTGCTGGGTTAACGGAACAATTAGTGACAAACAATTTCTTTCCAGGATGCAGGATTTATTAGATCATGGGCAGTTAATCAAGTGATTTCTTATATAATGATATAATTTTCTACGCGTCCAGATAGTACAACATAACCATAATTCAACAATTCATTGACAAACATCAGTAGCGTTATTCTTTGAGACTCTAAGAATGATATCCAAGTCTTTGCATTGTTTGCACTGCATTCAATTCTTGCCGTACTTTGACTTGGTTCATTTCATCAACATTTTGCCTACTCAGATGATTTCCTGCATATGATGTGTCCTTACCTATTGTAATTGTTGGTGCTTTCACCAATTGTTCTGCGTTCTCATTTACCATGTTGCCATTGATGTCATAATTAATTAGTGCAACTTGAGCATCTTTTGTATCAAAGAACCACAGTACGTGACCAGTATTTGGGACAGCCCATACTTGGCTCGTTGTAGAGATGTGAGCAAATAGAATTGGTTTTATGAATCCTGCACTTTCAACTGCATTGTCTGCATCTTTTAGATTTGAAAATACTTGGATCCAGTCTGGTTTTTGCATTGGTTTTGCTGGTGTTGGTGCATCGCCTAACAATATAGCACCTTCAACAAACGCATCAGTCTGTCTTAGCTGATTATCCCAAACTCTGATTATCATATTACTGTCAGACATTTGTTTTACTGGTGTAAACGTAAATGTTGTTGTCATACCATATGCAATAAAGGTATTATTTGCTGAAACGTTTGTTAGAAATCCATTTGGATCATGTACTTGAAGCCCGTCATTTTTGTCAACACTTATCCATGTATCTGCATTTCCTGTAATGGTATCTTTTCCACCAAAGTTCATGAAAACCATCGCATGCTGCCAAAATGGCGAACCTCTTGTCAAACCTTGCTTGATTGTAATTGTCGCTGGCTTGTCAAGTGCCAATGCCTGTTGTGGTACTACATCGTGGAACTTTGAAACATCAAATACATGGCCGTTAATTTTGAGTCCGTCACTGAATGTTTGACCTTCAACTCCACCAAGTGATGGATGATATCTTGATGGTATTGGTGATTCACTGGCATGGAATTCTAGCGGAGTAAGTGGGACATTAACTGTGGTGGAGGATGCGAATGTAACCGCTGCGTTTAATGCAAGCAATCTGCCGTTTACAGCTAAGATTGTGCCAGTAATACCACCAGTTTCTGAGATTGATTGTGATGCAATTATGGTTCCTGGGAAGACAGATGGGCTAGTTCCTGGTCCTGCTGGTGCAGCAAGAGTTGCAGAAGTTCCGACCTGCCAAAAGACGTTCGCAGCTGTTGCACCGTTGGTTAGGACTACATTAGTGTCTGTAATTGTGGTGAGTGTGGTGTCCGTCCTGAAAATGTAAACTCCAGGGCCGTTAAGAGTAAGTATTCCACTTGATAGAATAAGTGATGAAGTAGTATCAGAACAATAAACTCCTGGTCCAAGTGTTAATCCAGTCATGTCTCTTACACCGGCATTACTTGGCCAAGGGGCCGTGTTTGTGCATGCTTGGGATGCTAGCGCATTGTATGCAGTAAGGGCATCAGTTTGAGCCGTGCTTGCAGCTGTATCAGCTGCGTGTGTTGCTCCTGTTACAGTTCCTGGAGGAAAGCCGGTAATAAAGGTAAGAGCACTAGGTGAGAGACCGAGATCTCCTGTGATGACGGTCCCAGTACCTAATGTAATATCATTGGTCACCGTTGAGGAACCCAAGACACCAAAGCTGCCTGCGGTTCCAAGGTCTGGTGCAACTTGTGCAAAAGCGTTATTTTGTACCATGTATGAAGCTGAAAGTATCAGCACGGATATTATAAAATAATTTTTAAAATTATTTTTAATCATTGTTAGTTTATATTATTGTTAAAGCTATTAAGCCGCGCTTACATTTGTGTCCAACTCACTTACAAATTTATCAGTATGACTGACTAGTCTGTTAGCATTATTGACTAATCTGTCAGCTAATAGCTTGTGTTAACGTGAAAACAAATTTTGTTTTCTTCAAAATATTTTAGGCTAACTTCAACAATTTCATGAATAAAAAATCTATCCACAAAATAATCATATATTGAAATTTGGAGAAACTTAACTAAAAACAGTTTTAAATAAAATCAAAAATAAAATCATAGTTCATTTTCAAGATCAATAAATAAAACTGAAAAGAGATTTACAAACCATTCTTGATGAAATATCATACCCATAACAAATCACGGCGTAAAATTACAATAAAACTTACCAGAGATTTTCAGAATATTTGTGAAATTATAGATGAGTAAAATTCAGGCTAGGTTGCAAGCGTAGTGCCAAACATTTTGCCTTTTTGTGTCAAAATGACATTAGTTTTTTGATCAGAGATTATTGATTCAACTAAACCTTTTTTCTCTAGCCAAACAATGTGCTTTGCAAGTCTGGAATAATTTAGATTTGAATCACGCGCTAAACACGTCTTGCCTTCAGAGCCATTATTTACCATGGTTTTCAGTATACGTGATAGAATTTTCATGCTTGGCTCAAAGTCAGGCTCTATTTTTTTATCCTTAACAATGACGATGGTTTTAGAATGCATTATCATAATATTCACTATATGTACGGGACACTGCTATATAGGATGATCATCATCTGATAGATCTATCCATAATACTGACAGATCTGTACATATCACTAACAAATTTGTAAGTGAGTTGGACACAAATGTAAGCGCGGCTTAATAATTAATTTCATAAATGAACATAACATGACTCAACAAATGCAACATGAGCACAAGTGGACTGTCACATCAGACCGCCATTGGAAATGCGATACATGTGGAAAGACATTTGGATAACCAAACTTTCCAATTTTTTTATACAAATATAAAATTTTAGAATCTTTTACCTTGATTAAATAAGAAGGCAAAATCTTTTAGTTGATCATAAATTAAGTATATCCACAATGAAAGAAATATGCAAACGCTGTAAGAAGCATAAAGAGTTGGCAACCTTAAAACCAAGATTATGCCACGATTGTGTAATTGCTGAAGGTAAATCTAAAGATTTACAGAATAAAGAAAAATCTAACTAAGACCCATTTAGTAGATACGGGACAAAACATTGATGCTATTACGATCTACTGTTTGATAAGATTTGTAATATCGATTTGTTATTTACTTAGTAATTTTTAGACATATTGTGGATCTAACAATAGCATCTTTCTTCCAACAGAGTAATCGCTGCCGCATTTTGGACAGTTAAAATTATTCCATCCTATTTGATCAAGAACTATTTCTTCATCTGAATGGTTTGCACATGTTAATCTTTGTTCCATAAAAAAAATTTAATGAGATCAGTTATAATCTTGATGTACAGATATGTACATAAAACTAACAGATATGTAAGCATGACTTAATTGTTTTACCGGAAATAAACTAACTATGACAAACATGATGCAGAAGTGCAGCTAAATGTCAAGTAATATCAAAGATAAGGTAGGAAAGCTTAAAAATCTAAAATCCATTATTTTGTTAACCATATTTTTAGTGTCCGGTACAGGGATTGTCTATGCCCAGAACACATCAACAATTCCAGTCACGTTTTATAGTCCGGAAACAGATGCATTACAAACTTTTGCAACTTCAATTGCAAGCTCTGCACCAAAAATAATTGCTGCTGGAGTCTTATTGGTAATAGGACTAGTGGTAGGAAAAATTGTTTTCAGAATGGTAGAAAAAGCAGCAAAAAAGATCCTACAAAAAGCAACAACAAGTCTTCATGGTATTTCTGAATCCAACATTGTGGAAGATGCAGTTGGAAAAATTGATTCTGCACGCCTGATTGCAGCCACAGTAAAGTGGTTTGTCTACTTATTTTTCATAGTTGCCGCAATAAATGAATTACAGCTTCAACAGCTTACTAGTGCACTCACATCACTGTGGCTCTGGATACCCAATTTGCTCGCATTTGTAATGATTGTAATCATTGGCTCCATCATAGCAAACTATGTCATGAAGTGGGTAAATCATGAACTTGTCGTACACAATTATGATGGAAGTAGATACATCGGCATCGGACTTAAAATAGTCATATATAGCATAGTTTTTGCAGTCGGTCTAACTCAAATTGGAATAGGACAATCAATCATACCAACGCTTGTCTCAGCATTTTCATGGAGCATAGCAATCGCAATTGGTACTGCAATAGCAATAGGCCTAGGATTTACATTAAAGGAGATCTTGCCAGCTGCAATAGCAGGTGCATCTCAGAATCGCTCCATATACAAAGTAGGACAGGTAATCAAGATAGGAGATGTAACAGGTACAATCACTGCATCTGACATGTTCCACATCATAATAACCAATGAAAAAAATGAAAGTATCGTAATTCCAACCAAGGAATTAATGAACAAGTCAGTCACTATGCTACATTCAGATATAAAGAAATAGTAAAATCAAGATTTCCAAGTTTCTATATACTTAACAAAATCCCAAACTCAAAGATAGTAAAACAATCCTAAAAAACAGTCTTTGATTCAATCACACAGGTTCACGATTAAGAAGAGAATCAAGGAAGCTGCTATTGGTCACTTTCCAATTTTTTTTCTGTGCATCATTTACACTTTTTATAAATTTCATAAAAGTTTTTATTTTTACGGTGATGGTTTTGTATTCTTTTCGTGGCAAGTTATACTACTATCTTTTATATGATTGGCATGATAGTTTGCCAGATACTGTAGAAGTTACTGCCATTGCATTTTGTGCAGAAAAATTAGAAGCAAAATCATAACTAGTACGGGAAGATAGGATTTGTTTCGTGTTTACCATGTTAGTTTTATTATATGTAAAACTATTAAGCCGCGCGTACATGTTCGTATGTTTTAGTTACATGTCAGTATGTTTCATTTACACTTTTGTACATCAAAAACACCTGTGCCAGAGCAAATTTTCTTCTGTTTTCTGTTAACACGCTACAAATCTTAATGTTTTCAACAATTAATTTAATTAGATTTTTTTAAGCTGTTTTAATAAAGCAAAACTATGAATCAGACTGTCCTACAATTGCCCTTCTAAAGTGTCCTGATGGTCTTTTTGAAAGGAGTTCTACAAACCAAGCTTCGTGTTCTATCTCTTCTCCCATTATTCTCTGAGCAATTTCATATGTTCGATGATCCTTGCCAACAGTATAATCACATACTTCACTCCATGAACGAATTGCACATTTTTCTGCATCAAGAAGTACTTTCAAAATCTCGTCTATGTCTTCCCAGTTTTTTTGGCAGGAATGCATCAGGACAGCCTGCAATATCTGCAAACTGTCTAAGATCTCTTGGAAGGCTTCCTCCAATCTCATATAGCCGTGGTGTCATAGCCTCAAAGTGATTTCTATCCTCTATCCTGGCGTCTTCAACGATTTCTTTAATGCCTTCACCATCTAGGCCGGTACAATGCATTCGCAGTATTGTATAATAGTAATATGTTGCAAATTCTGACCCTACGCCAGCCACAATGAGTTTTCTTAGTTTCTCCAAGTTTATACCGTTTTTTTCTAGAACTTCAATTCCAGCAAGCTTTCCTACCTTATCTTTGATATTACTTGACATTTAGCTGCACTTCTGCATCATGTTTGTCATAGTTAGTTTATTGCTGATGAACCAATTAAGTCATGTTTACATTTATGTCCGGTTCACTTACAAATTTGTCAGTATTATGGACTGACACATCAGACAAATGATCACCCTATATAGCAGAGTCCCGTACATATAGTGAGTTGTTGTGATAATGCGTTCTAAAACCATCGATATTATTAAGAATAAAAAAATAGAGCCTGACTTTGAGCCAAGCATGAAAACTTTATCGCGCTTACTAAAAACCATGGTTGATAATGGCCCGGAGGCAAAGACCAGTTTATCAGTTGATGCCAATCTAAATTATACTAGACTTGCAAAGCACATTGTTTGGCTAGAGAAAAAAGGTCTTGTTGAATCTACAATTGATAAGTCCAAGATTAATGTTGGTTTGACTGCAAATGGCAGAATATTTGCCTCAACGATTTTATAGACTAACAGAATAGTCTATGAAACTGACATAGATGTACGCGTGACTTAATAGCTTTACAAACAATAGCTAATGAATGGTAAATGCATGCA
>Ga0207089_1127_pt1 | contig 9920 bp, 10 predicted proteins | sample Alteio_BWMinHeat_49_FD_153571 | JGI IMG/M metagenome (GOLD analysis project Ga0207089, IMG submission 153571) | Enriched cells from forest soil in Barre Woods Harvard Forest LTER site, Petersham, Massachusetts, United States -... | ecosystem: Environmental > Terrestrial > Soil > Temperate forest >...
TTTAATTTGCCCTTTGCAATAGTCTTGCCAATGACTTCTACATCGCCTTTTAGACACTGAAGAAGAACGCTTGGCGGAAGCTTATAAGGAAGTTTGTATGTCTTATGGCATGTCATGAATTCTGTTTGATACAACTGTTTAGGTTGAGATCTAAATTGTATAGGATATTGTTTTTCCAAATGAGGAAAATGCGCGCGGAGTTTTTGTCGCCAAAATACATCGTCACTAGCAATCCTTTGTGCGGTTTTGCTCACCCTGGCGAAATTTAATATGTCCGGAATACCTAACCCTTCTAAGATGCGGATCAGCATTTCATTGGGTAAAGAAAAAATGTTAGCCACTATCAGACGCTCAATCAATTTTAATAGTTCATTATATAATTAAGAGCGCGAAGAAGAAATGAGGCGTGCAGGAATACACATCTCAATGGGTTTAGCAATATGCATGCCTTCTAAAGAAATATCTACGCGGTAAGCCACAATTTCAACCCCAGTAGAAACTGCCTGACGAATAGTATTACCATAGTTGAAATCAATATGATCTGCCGGAAATAATCTGTCGATTCCAGGATGTTGAACACAATAAATTAACATTGCGCGATATCCCAATTCCTTGGCATGAATCAACGCTGTCAATTGTTGCACTGCTTTGTCTGAAGGCGTGTCAGGAAAAAATCCCCGATGAATTTCATCACCTAAAGTAACGCACTTCACATCCACAAAACATTTCTCGGTATTACGATAGCCATTCTCTGATGACTTGGATTGTAATTGTTTCTCAAGGACCATTTCTAAACAATAGTCCCCCCCTAAAATAGAAGATTCTAAGGTCACAGGTGCATAGCCTTGTAATTCTTTAATTACCCCACTTTCGATCCCTTCCAGAACCAGACCATTGGCATGTTGGGTGTTAATACACACTAATAACCCGGTATCGATTTCAATTAATTCCCAGGTATCTGGATATTTTCTCCGGGGATCTTGCGAATGGGAAAACCACACGCGGCTGCCCAGGGCATCACAGCCTGTCATGGCGCTCATATTGGGGCAATAGATGATGCGGTGCTCTTGGTTATTAATCACCACTTCCGCTAAAAAGCGCTTACTCCGCTTGAGCAAGACTGCCTGGGTCAAATAGCTGGCAAATTCCATAGGGTACAGTTTCACTTCTGAAAATATAGGAACCTCTGCTGTGAAGAGTCGGCAGTCTTACATAAATACTAAATGGGAGGATTTATTAGCACTGAATGGGACAATTTCTTACGAGTTAGGGGGTGAAAATCAGTAGCCAAGGCCATGTTTTACGTGTATATTCGCTGCCTCAGTGAAGGAAACACAATCTCTAGGGATCTGACTTATAATAATGCCTAGGATAAGTAGTTGAACTTTTATTAGGGATTGCTGTCTTAACAGTAATTATATTAAAGTCGATTCTTACCTGGACGTGTCACGTCAGTAGGAGCAAACATATGCCAGCAAATACCAATAGCGGCACAACAAAGAAAAAAGGCACGAAAGGCCAATCCAGTAACCCAACGACGGCCCAAACTTTGCTTTCGTATGGGGTCAAGCCTTATGAGCCAAAGAAAGACGAAGAGTACATGAGTAAGGCTCAACTTGAGCACTTCAGAAAATTACTCAACATTTGGAAAAACGCTCTTTTGGCAGGTGGGGATGAAACTATCCACGATCTTAAAGAACTTGCTGAAGTCCCGGCTGACATTAGCGATCAAGCGACGCTAGAAGAAACGTTTGCTTTAAAATTACGTGCTAGAGATCGTGAACATAAACTTATCAATAAAATAGATGAATCGATTAAATTAATTGATAATGGCGATTACGGCTTTTGTGAAGAATGTGGTGTTGAAATTGGGATCCGTCGCTTAGAAGCGCGCCCAACAGCAACTTTATGTATCGACTGCAAAACGCTTGCAGAAGTACGTGAAAAACAAGGACGATAATTTTGTTTCCTCTTCTTTAGATGCGATCACCGCCATGCGGGATCGCCGTTCGGTGCGTGCTTTTCTCACAAAAGATGTTTCCTTAGATCTTATCCGGCAAATTCTAGATGCAGCACGTTTTGCGCCTTCCGGTGTGAACACGCAGCCTTGGAAAGTGGCGGTTGTCGGTAAAAAAACCCGGCAACATCTCAGTGCTGCAATCCTGGACGCTCGAAAAAATAATGTTCCGCAAAATCCCGATTATCATTATTACCCAGAAGAATGGTTTGAACCCTATAAAAGCCGACGTAAAGCGTGCGGGTTAGCGTTATATGGTGCATTACATATTCAAAAAGAAGATCTGGAAAAACGGTTAGTGCAGTGGAATAAAAATTATACATTCTTTGATGCCCCGGTAGGTTTGATTTTTTATCTGGAAGCACGTTTATGTAAAGGTTCTTGGATGGATGTTGCCATGTTTATTCAAAATGTAATGTTGGCTGCACGCTGTTTGCAACTAGAAACCTGCCCACAAGCCGCGCTGGCTGAATATCCGGATATTGTTCGTCAACATTTAAATATCGCCAAAGAAAATCATATTGTGTGTGGGATGTCGATGGGATACGCCGATTGGAGCCATCCGGTGAATCAATATCGCACCACACGCGAGGATGTCGATGCTTTTACGGTGTGGCATGAATGATAATACCCTGAAATTGCAGGCACTTTTTTACGGATGGTTAACTGTTCTTCTGCTGTTAACTATTGGCTTAGGCGTGTTGATCTATGCGCTTCTCCCGCACTTTCCTATGCTCAGTCTCATTCTTATCGTACAAGCCATGAATTCTTTAGGATGTTATATCGTGATTGGTTTAGGATTAGGTTTTCCCTTGGTGGCATTGGCTTGCATTTTGGGATGGGTACACTTGGTATTGTTAATGAGTGGCCATATTGATCCGCATCTGGCGGGTGAAGGCTTTTTTAAGGTGCTTTATACACTATTCAGTAAAATCTGATGCTTAGAATTTCCTAACGTCTACGTGCCGCGGCTTGTCCCTGAGTGCAATGACCCTGACCCCATCATCTTACAACAAGTTGCAAGGCCACCAGTTCGTTTTATCTACTTTTTGTTTTTTATTTTCTTGTTCTTCCGAAAGTGTCTCATCTTCTTCGCGCTTACGCTTAGTTGCTGCACTCTGCGGTTGAGGGCTCATAACGGTAGGATAAGTAAAAATCACGGGAGGAGTATTATGAGATGAGGGAAGTGAAGAACTTTGTTCCGAAGTAACGCTAGGTGTGCTCATTGTATTTTGTTGACAATGATTGTTAATCTCAGCTTGGTGTACTTTATTGATGAGTTCTATTGCCATCGTTGGTGTAAGAACACTCTCTGAAGTTGAATTTTGTGGCGTGATATTCACTGAGAATACTTCAGTTGAAAATAAAAACTCCGTGCATTTGTCCTCATAGCTTTGGGCGGTAGATTGATCCTTGCTGAATTCGTAGGCTTCCTTGGTACGGCCGGTGGCATTTATCGTCATGACATGAAAGTTCTTTTTGAGAAAGGTATCATTGAGCATTCCCGCAAGATGTGCGGCGCCCAAAAAGGCGACCACATGGCCTTTCGCCATCTGATCGGCAACTTCATTCATTACGCTATTTCTATATTGACAGCCTTTTTCTGATCTATTATCGAAATTATTTTTGGAACAACTTAAGTCTTCATATTCGCCACTCGGTAATTTTTGAGCACCATAGTGTCCAAGATCGATAGGAATAATTTCCCCTTTAATAGATTGACGGATAAATTGATAAGTAGTCACAGAAGTACCCCAAGCATTTCCACGGGCAAGCCTTCTGCCATATTTTTCCAGGTGACGATACATGGCTAAATTATGTTCTGTAAAAAATGTTTTAAACCCAAAATGATGCGCGCATAGAGTAGCAATAAGTACTTCAATCATGGCTGAATTGAGCGTTTCATGCTCTTCGCCGACCAATATCATTAAGCGTTTATTTTCAGCTATAGCCTGCTCAAGTTCAATTTTTATTTTTACTAAAAGCGTACGATAAAGAGAAGTGATTTTTTGTTCAATAAAATCAGCTAATTTAACATCCGTTAACACGCTACTTTGTGCATAGAGGATTTTGCATATCTCATGCAAATCAGGATTAAAATAATCATCTTTTAATTTGCTAATCGCCTTTTGCAAGGGGAGACGTTTGCCCTTAAGGAGAAATTTTTTTCTGTCGAGTTGATTATCAAGCGCGTTATAGTCTTGGAGTTCATAATTACTACTAAGCGAGGATGATTCCATATTTGCGCCATACTCTTTTAGTAGCTTAAGAAAGGGTAAATCATTACTGAAAACGGTGGATTCTCCAAGTGTCATGGTATTAAGGGGTTTTGGCGTGTAATTCGGATTTGCTCCCCGTTCAAGCAATGACTTGGCTTGTTTTAATTTTGCTTCGTCTAATCTGTCGGAAAATAACCCTATAGATGCCAGTGAATATAGCTGAATGCTTAATTCATCGTTAGGGGTTATTGCTGTAGGTGCATCTATCATGGATTGGCCTGTTGGATTATAAATAAAATAGCATTTAGAGTGGGTATTATACGGTAGACAACACGATATTCCATAGGCTTCACCGCTTATTCTATCTTTTTACAGCTACCGCCGGTCAATAATAAATTTCACTACTCCGACGTGCCGTGGCCATGGCAATCGCACTCAATATTTCACCTCTCCCTTCGGGTGAGGGAGTTTAAAATCAATTTAACCCTTTAATCTATGGTACCTTAATTTATACCACAGATCTGTTTCAACTCTATTGAATTCTTGCAAAACATGTTTTTCATCCCCTCACCCGGCACGTTTTGCGTGCCGACCTCTCCCGAAGGGAGAGGTGAATACAAGTGATATCAATTATGCTGATTCGAGTGCGATTGCCATGGTGCCGTGGCTTGTCCACGGCACGTCGAGGGTGGGAGCTAAAATTAAAGGGGATCTCTCAGGGGGCAAGCCGCGGCACGTCGAAGAATTGTAAAATGTAATTTTCTAGCTCTTTTTATCATGATGCTGATGTGACTGTTTCATCACTTTTTCGATATTTTCTTGCCCAGCTTTGGTATGCTCAGAAAAACGTTGCAGCTCTTTTTCCCACCATTTGTTATATTCAGCAACCGCAGTTAACATCGTATCCATCACTTTTTGACCGTGTTCGGTCAATTGTGGCGCTATTCTGGTGCACCAACGCGTATAACCACTGCTTACCGCTTCAAAATCACGCGCATGACTCATCCCTTGCATTTGATCAGCACTACATTGCATCAATTCGTTCATGAGTTTTAAATTTTGACGGGCAAGTTCACCACAGATCCGTGTAGTGATGGCATTAAATTCGATGTAAGGCTCCAAAGACATTTTTGCTTGGGGCCAATTTTCCATGAAAGGATTTTTTATACTAGCCATGATTTTTGCCCCACTTATTTTTTATCTTGGTGATGATGTTGTGGTTGCGAGTGTTTCATCACTTTTTCAGCTTTTTCTTGCATCGTTTTGGTTTGCTGGGACATGTGGTGTAAACCTTTTTCCCACCATTTACTATATTCAGAAGCGCTTTCTAACATGGTATCTAATACATTTTGGGTATGTTGTGTTAACGGCGCTGATACTTTAGCACACCAGCGTGAATAAGCGTTGATCATGTCTTCCATACCGCGGGCATGTGACATTCCCTGCATTTGTTCAGCATGACATTGCATGATGTCATTCATCGTTTTTAAATTTTGACGAGCAATATCGGTGCACATCCGAGTCGTAATGCCATTGAGTTCCATCAAAGGCTCCATGGACATTTTTGCAGCTTGGGGCCAATGTTCCATAAATGGGTTTTGCGGATTGGTCATGATCATGTTCCTTTTTGCAATGCAACAGTGTTTATAAAAGAATAGACACTTGAAAAAAGTAAGTCAAGGAACATGTCTTTTTGAGATCACCGTTATTTTATATATTGCTCTCCATATCAGGCGTAGGCATAGGATCACTTTCCTGCATTTTAGATCCCTGCGCAATAAACGTTTGCAACCATTGTTGTTGCAGCTGTTGCCAATGGCTCATATTATTTTGGGTGAATTCTGTAATTAAACGCAGACCATCATTGCCACTGTGTGTATGTAACCCCGATGTGATCCCTTGTTTCAACACGGTTTGTTGTTCCCAGAAAAAATCCATGCTTTGTTCAAACAATTTACTTAAGGTTTGTTGCATAGATCCACCGTAAAACCGAATCATTTGCAAAAGACTCGCAGTGGAAAATAAAGGTGGGCCATTTTCTTCTTGTTCAAAAATAATTTGCAACAATGTACTGTGCGTAATATCTACTTGTGTTCTGGCATCAATCACGCGAATAGAAACTTGATCAATCACCAAGCGCCTGACATCTTCTAAGGTTATATAACTACTGATTACCGTATCGTATAACCGACGATTAGGGTATTTTTTGATAATCCGTGTTTCTACTTCATTCATCGCAACCTCCCATGGCGCGTTCTAATACATGTGTTGACCACCGTTGATAGCAAAATCCGCTCCGGTGATAAATCCTTGCTCCTTTGCAGCTAAAAAAGCAACAACTCGCGCAATTTCTGCAGGCTCAGCTAATCTGCCCACGGGAATTTGCGCAATAATTTTTTCTAAAACATTTTCTGGCATTTTTTTAACCATCTCGGTGGCAACATAACCCGGCGAAACCGTATTGACTGTTATGCCTTTGCTGGCCACTTCTTGGGCTAATGCTTTGGTAAATCCATGCATCCCGGCTTTTGCTGCCGAATAATTGGTTTGGCCAAATTGTCCTTTTTGACCGTTAATCGAAGAAATATTAATAATACGACCAAAATTTCTATCAATCATGCCATTGATTACATGGCGGGTAACATTAAAAACGCTATCTAAATTAATATGTATTACCTCATTCCATTGCTCAACTTGCATTTTTCTCAACGTACTGTCACGCGCGATGCCGGCATTATTGACTAAAATATCGACCGGGCCATATTTGGTTTCTACTTCATCAATCATCGCTGCGCACGCATTAAAATCAGACACATTGCCTTTCACCAGTTCAAAAGTAAATCCCGCATTTTTCTGATCGGTTTGCCATTTTAATGCGTAAGCATTATCGCCACCATGACTAAACCCTGCTATCACCTGAACTTCTTCATTTGCCAGCTGGCGACAAATTGCGGTTCCAATGCCTCCGGTTCCACCGGTCACTAATGCAATGCGCTTTTTCATGTTGTCTCCTTACACGCTCTCAACCGCTAAAGCGATCCCTTGGCCCCCACCAATACATAATGTCGCTAATCCTTTTTTGGCTTTTCGACGTTGCATCTCATAAAGCAGGGTCACTAAAATTCTTGCGCCTGAAGCACCGATGGGATGTCCTAAAGCAATCGCACCCCCATTCACATTAACTTTATTCATATCCCAGCCCAATTCACGATTCACACAAATAGCTTGCGCAGCAAACGCTTCATTGGCTTCAATCAAATCTAAATTTTTCACTGTCCAGCCTGCTTTTTCTAAACAATGCCGGCTGGCAGAAATTGGACCGGTGCCCATGATAGCAGGTGAAACACCACTGGTAGCGGAAGCAACAATTTTAGCCAGTGGCGTAAGATGATATTTTTTCATTGCGGTGGCATTGGCAACGAATAATATCGCAGCGCCATCATTAATACCCGAAGCATTGCCTGCGGTCACAGTACCGTTGGGATCAAACGCGGGACGTAATCCTTTTAAATTTTCTGCAGTCACGCCTGCACGCGGATATTCATCTTGTTTAAACAGCGTAGTTTCGCCTTTGCCCTTGGGAATTTCAATCGGAATAATTTCTTCGGCAAAACGATTTTCCTTGAGCGCTTGTTCTGCTTTTTGCTGCGAGAGCGCGGCAAATTTATCTTGCTCTTCGCGCGAAATGTTAAATTGTTTGGCGATATTCTCAGCGGTTTGTCCCATGTGATATTGATTAAACACATCCCATAAGCCATCCACTATCATGCTGTCTTTCAAAGGCCAATCGCCCATTCTTTGACCGGTGCGCGAATTGAGTAAACAGTGGGGAGCCATCGACATATTTTCTTGTCCGCCCACCACCATAAAAGCCGCTTCACCTAATTTGATAGCTTGTTCAGCAAGTTGCACTGCTTTTAAGCCAGACCCACAGACTTTATTGATTGTCATCGCAGGGACGGTGTCTGCGATGCCGGCAGCAAGGCTTGCTTGCCGCGCAGGGTTTTGTCCCATGACGGCAGTGAGTACTTGGCCTAAGATGACTTCATCGACGGCACTCGATGGCATATTTAATTTGGTAAAAAGTCCTTTGATCACTTGTGCGCCAATATCACTGGCTTTGATTTTAGAAAGTGAACCGCCAAAACTACCAACTGGGCTACGTCCTGCACCAACGATATACACATCTTCCATGAGTCTTCTCCTTCCTTGGGACACTTTAGTTTAGCACAATGTGTGCTTATCCTTTGGCGATTTTTTCACGCTGCTTAATTAACTCAGAAACTGCTTCCGGTTCTGCTAAGGTCGATACATCGCCAATTTTATCTAGCTCACCCGTCGCTATGCAACGTAAAATGCGCCGCATAATTTTCCCGGAGCGCGTTTTAGGAAGTTTGGGTGCCCACTGAATTTTATCCGGCACCGCTAATTTACCAATGGTCTGTACGACTTCTTTTTGTAATTCCTCTACCAAACTTGGTGTTAATGGCTTATTTTCAATTAATGTCACAAAAGCATAAACGCATTCGCCTTTAACAGGATGTGGGACACCCACGACAGCGGCTTCTGCGACTAAACGATGTTGTACCAAAGCGCTTTCAATTTCTGCGGTGCCTAAACGATGTCCAGAAACATTAATCACATCATCCACCCGACCACTTATCCAATAATCGCCTTGATCATCGACATGCGCACCATCGCCGGTGAAATAAACGCCAGGATGGACTTGAAAATACCCTTTTAAAAATCGTTCAGGATTGTGATACACCGTGCGTAATTGTCCTGGCCAACTATTTTTAATCACTAACAGACCCGCACCATTGGGCGCAAGGGGTTCACCTTTATCGTTGATGATTTCTGGTTTAATGCCAAAAAAAGGTTTACTGACAGAACCCGGTTTTTGCGCTCCTGATCGCGGTAAAGGGGCAATCATGACACCGCCCGTTTCCGTTTGCCACCAAGTATCCACAATCCAACAGCGTTTTTTACCGACACTCTCGTGATACCAACGCCAAGCTTCAGGATTAATCGGTTCGCCCACCGTGCCTAAAACCCGTAAACTATTGCGTTCGCTGGTTTTTAAGGGGGCTTCGCCCATCGCCATGAATGTCCGAATGGTGGTGGGTGCCGTATAAAAAATATTCACTTGATAGCGATCGATCATTTCCCAGATCAAATTGGGATTGGGCGCTGTGGGAACCCCTTCATACATCACCGAGGTTGCACCAATCGCTAGCGGACCATAAACAATATAACTGTGTCCGGTAACCCAACCAATATCTGCGGTACACCAGTACACTTCTTGGGGTTGATAATCAAATACATAGCGCATGGTTATCGCAACATACACTAAATAGCCGCCACCGGTATGCACAACGCCTTTGGGTTTACCGGTTGATCCAGAGGTGTAGAGAATAAATAATGGATCTTCTGCATCCATTTCTTCTGGCGGACAAGTGAAATTTTGTTGACGCGCTAATTCATGATACCAAAGATCGCGCCGTGCACGCATAGGAACAGCGGCACCGCTATTTTTAATCACCAGCACTTTTTGCACAGCGACTTGTTTAAGCGCTTCATCGACATTTGTTTTGCCAGGAAGATATTTTCCCCCGCGCAAAGATTCATCCACAGTAATAACAATTTTACATCCTGCATCCCGTATTCGCCCAGCTAAAGCGGTC
>Ga0207089_1130_pt1 | contig 9717 bp, 4 predicted proteins | sample Alteio_BWMinHeat_49_FD_153571 | JGI IMG/M metagenome (GOLD analysis project Ga0207089, IMG submission 153571) | Enriched cells from forest soil in Barre Woods Harvard Forest LTER site, Petersham, Massachusetts, United States -... | ecosystem: Environmental > Terrestrial > Soil > Temperate forest >...
CCAAATTTATACCCTGGATGGCGGTAGCATTGAAAGTTTTCATGAGCCATTGGCCAAAAAGCCGAGCTTAGATCATTTGGGTCTGTTTTTCGCGCAGCTTGGGGTTGGTGTCGAAAGACTTCAGCAAGCATTATTCCATGCTTATGCCAGAGCGCGCGGCTGGATTGACAAGCCAGCTGACCTTGAATATCTACAAGCTGCGATCAAAAAATGCAACCAGCAGCGTTGGATGAATTACCAGAAAAAAGTCATGCGTAATTGCAGCGCGTTTGCCAAGATCAATTGGCCGACAGCTGCTATTATGTATGATAGAGAATATCGCTCCGGTGCTTTTCTCAAATTTCTAGCGGACCCGGAAGCCGTGTTTCTTAATCCCCAGACAAAAATTTTAAAAACGGGCCGCACATCCACCGTTGCAAAAATGATATTAGACGATAAAGTTTTGGTGGTGAAACGTTACAACGTAAAAAATATTGGGCACTGGTTGCGTCGCTGTTTGCGCGTCACTCGCGCGGCGGAGTCATGGCGCTTAGCGAATTTGTTACGTTTGTTTGGCGTTCCCACGGCCAAGCCCGTCGCGTTTATTGAAAAACGTTTTTTAGGATTGCGCAATAAATCTTACTTTATGATGGAATATATTGATGGTGTTCATTTAGATGATTATTTTTCAAAGTACGAAAAGGATGACGCTCATTTTGAAAAAATCGCTGTGCGCGTCCTCGCATTGCTGGATAATTTAACGAAATTGCGGGTGAGTCACGGCGACTTGAAGGCAAGCAATATTTTGCTGGATTCTGAAGAGCGACCTATCATGATTGATTTGGACGGCATGACTGAACATGCAACTCAGGCCAAAGTCGATCGCGCGTACAAAAAAGAAATTAAACGCTTCATGAAAAATTGGGACAAACGTCCGAGTGTAAGAGCCCTATTCGAAAAATTACTTCCAAGCCGCGACTAAATTATAGGGCAATAAAAGTATTAAATACAACAAATTGTTTAAAATACAGACTTAAAATGCTATACTTTAATTTAATTAACAAAAACGGGGAATGAAATGTCTGCATTAGAACAACTTTTAATTGAATTAGAGGATCTTGCAGTTGTAGCTAAGATACCTATTCGACGGCCGGAGGATGTGCAGAACGCCGGCGGTTTTAATGAAGTTAGCCTTTTAGAAGCAGATGGAATAGCTCTTACTCCCTCCAGATCAGATATGGCTGCGACTCCATCAGGATCAGATGCACCTGCAACTCCATCAGAATCCGATACGCCTGCAACTCCATCAGCACTCTATACACCTGCACCTCCTACCCCGATGAGAGTAGCATTGTCACGCAATCGTAGCGTAGCAGAAGGAGAAGATAAAAAGGCTGAGCACAATGAAGATATTCTTGAAGCAATCCGTGCTCAAGAGCTTCTCATTGAGAGAGGTGTTGATAAGCGATTTTTACACACGTTTCTTTCTTATAACAATAAGGGGGAGAGAAGATCTCTATACGCTTCAGAAGGATCGCTCTTGCATTACCTTGAATTAAAAAAAGGTCAGCTTTCGCAAGAACAGATTAAACTTATTTTTGGTCAAATAGCATCAGGACTCGCTGCGTTACATAGCAAAAATTTGGTCCATCGAGATCTAAAAGCACCGAATGTTTTGGTTACAAAGGTAGAAGAGGAAGATCGCTTAGTTGTGAAGGTCTCTGATCTAGATACCGTCGCCCCCGTCGATCCTGATACCGGAGTCATTGAGCATGATATAGGTCGGTATAGCTTCAAATTAATGTCAGAATTAGATAATGAGGGTGAAGCTCAAGCTCGAGTAAAACCTACAATATATTTATCGGATGACAATACCTACCAAATTATTTATCCCCAAGGTGTACGAATACTAGGTGAGTTACCATTAAATATTAACCTGGAAAATTTATCAAAAGAGCGTCTTGAGAAGGATAAAGCGCTAAAAAATAGCATTTTAGAATATACGTCAGCAGTGGGCCACACTCGATCTTTTAGAATTATAGGGGGAGGAGGTCCTAATTATTCACCTGAAATGCAGGTATTACTGACATATGATTCTTTTCGAGAACGGGAGGTGTGGGTAAATTCGACAAGCAACCTTGCCAAATATAAAAAAATTAATCTTAAAGCTGATGATTGTTATAGTCTCGGTTTTATATTAAAAAGATTAAATGATGCAGCGGCCCCCGGCCAAATTTCGCGGCACGATGATTTTAAAAAGTTACAATACGCTCTTCAAAGAAGAAGATCAGATCCCTCCAAAAATATATACAATATAGAGCAGGTACTCGAGCATCCTGTTTTTGGTCCAACCCATGAATCAAGAGAAGCTTTTTTTCAACAGATAAGAGCGGGAGATGTGCATGAATATGTTGATAACTGGCGCGCTGACGCATCCGAAATAAATAATAATTTTTTATTTATAAGAGGAGATATAAAAGATATTTTTCATAAAGCTAAAAACCTCGACATAAAATTTGATCATTTTGACAAGATGAATAATCAAGCAAGAGTCGAGGAAAAAGGCTTAGATCAGATGCTTTATCTTTTGAATGCGGTAGATTCAAATTTTAAAGATCTTAGCGAAAACATTGCAACAGTCTTAGCGAACGCTGAATTGGATGATGCGCTGCGCCTAATATTGGTAAGATTAAAAAATGAAGCGTATCTCAAAATGACTTTGATCTACGCACAATATGGCCATCCTACTCACCTGATCGACTTACCAAAATTAGAATCTGCCATTGCCGAACTTCGTCCCGCATTACAAGCCAGCGACCTAGCTCTTTCTCCTGTATGGGAAAAACCGCGCTTCTATATTACATTGGCTGAATTGCAAATCAACCAGGCTAAAATCATCAATCCTGTCATTTTTGAGGGATTTGAAGAATTTAATCGTGAGCTCATAACATACATGGCAAACAGCTGGGACAATGCGGATGATGTATCTGAGCCTGAGTTAGCAGTCATGAGATTACGAAGCGCAGATTATCTCGAAATGACTTTGCTTAAAGCACAAAGTGGGTATCACATCAATACAGAGGAATTAGATTCTGTTATTGAATTTTATCGCTACGCTTTAGAATACGTTGGCAAGTCTCTTCCTTCTGAGTATGAAAAAACCAACTTTTATACTATTTTGGCTCATGCGCAACTCGAGCATGTTAAAGCTATCAATCCTGTCATTTTTGAGGGATTTGAAAAAGCTAACCGTGAATTCGAAGATTACATAACAAATGATGAATTCGCACAGTGGATAGAATCCGATGATGAATATAATAGTGAGCGCGCAAAACTCATCAAATCAAAGAATGACGCTTATCGCAGAATGACTTTGGTTAAAGCACAAGGTGGTTATCCTATCGATTTACCAGAGTTAAAATCTGTTATGTCAGAACTGCCTGATGCGAATAAAATCGAATTCTATATTGCATTAGCTAAGATGCAATTGGAGCACACGGAAACTTTCGATGCGAGTATTTTGCTGGAAATTGCAGAAATTTCTATTCAGTCTTATCACAAGACAGCTCAGCAGTATTCAGCGCAACTTTTTTCTCCAGGTGATTCAAAGGCTATAGAAAACGCTGAGACACAAATAAAAAGAGCGAGAGATGAAGGTTTTACTGCGAAAGCAATTTTATATTCATGGTTTAGAACTGATAGAGATTTACACGAGGGCCCACTGAAAAATCGTTTGGCAGAAGATATTAAAAAAATTGCCCCGGAAAATTATAAAGTGAAAAGTCCTATTGAGCTATATGAGAAGATGCCATATAACCCTTCTCTAGGAAGAAAAATAGCACCAGGTCGTGGGTAAGCTATACTGCAACATGGCCTATACAATTTATTTATAAATGACAGGAGCATTTTATGCTACACCGCGGTTCTATCCGTTTTTTGCAAGACCCAGCAGCGGGCTTGTACCCTACTACACAAAGTATTATGTATACACCTGAAACAAACCCAAATATTGTTTTAATGCCGCCAGACCTTCTTTCTCGAGAGCTCCAAGGGAAGAGGCGTCAAATATTAGACGAAAATCGTAACGCTCATGTGAGAGTCCTGGATTCCGACAATTTCCCACTCAATGCAGACTCAGACCTATCTTCCACGCTCATCTGTTATACCATTCATCACACAAACTTTGCAGCAGACGGTCAGAATGCCAATGCGCAAACATTGAATTCTGCTATTTTACGCAGGAGCACATTATTCAAAAGCTTACACGATATTGAAATCCCTGATGGTTTTGGTCCTCTAAGAAAACACGTAGAAGGAGGAACTGTAGCAGACGAAGCTGTTTTTGTACCTGACATACGAAAGCTAATGCAACGCCCGGGTTCTGCTATTTATACTCCTGGTGTAACTGTCTTTATGGATGCCAATGACGAACTCTTGCAACGACCACATGTTATCAATACTTATTGCGCTGCAGGCTATGATCTCCCTCTCGAGGAAAAAACGATGCAGGACGAACAGGGGCATCCAACACAACTTTTTAAAGACCGTATGAAAGAAAAAATCCATAGTCAATTCAACATTGCTATTTATTATGGCTACCGAAAACTCATTTTAGATGGTTTCATTAATAACAATAATAAGCACAATCCGGAAGTGGTAGAAATAATTGCGGATCTCTACGCATATTTTCTTGGCAAGAAAGAATTGTCTCATTTCTTTGATGATGTTTCTTTTACTATTGCCAGTCCAACTCCTAACCTTCAAAACAGCAATGCAGCGATCTTTGCACGAGTTATTCCCCCTGCACCACAACCTCAAAACGCTGCTGCATTCGGTGAAAATAAAAATGAAGATGATGGCATGATACGGAATGTTGCGCCACGGCCTCCGTCTTACCTTGGCCAAGTCGGAAAATTTTCGCAACCACGACCCCTAGCGCCCGCATCACTTCAGAGTCTGTATGGTCGGGATGTTGTAACGAATCTAGGTAAATCTATTAATGCCGCATTGGGAATGACAGGGTGGATATTTATATATGACATTCCTAATGCGCGGGACGAATTTATCTATCAAATGTCCTTTGACGGTAAGGAAAAAGCAGCGCGTTTTGCAGAACAAATACAATTTCTGCTGGGAATTACTTCTCAAAGCGGCGGGACTAAAGTCCCCTTTCAAAAAGATGGCTCATGGCGACTTCCGTTTACCAAGGAACATCTCCATCAAATCTACGATCTTTATTACAAGTTAGGCATGTCTATTAATATTGAATTGAGAATGCTCGGACACCCACGGCAAGGAGCGATATTTCTACATTACGATCCTAATGGGCAGGATGGATTTAACTATCAGATGTCTTTTGGCGATGATGATATAAAAGCACGGCTTTTTGCAAATGAAATATATGGTAAGCTGAAAATTGCTTCTAAAATAAAAGAGCCTAAAGTTCCCTTTCAAAATGATGACTCATGGCGACTCTCGTTTACCAAGGAACATGTCGAACAAATTCTCAAGCATTATCTCGCCTCTCCCCAGGCCCAGGTGAGAAATCGCCCGTGATAGTTAACGGTAGCGGTCGGAAACGACCGCTTTAAACTACCCAAAAAGATTTTGAACAGGCTCTAAGCCCGCTAAAAACACTTAAGCTTTTCTTAAGCTAACTCCCGGTATGATTAATCTCTATTTTAGATACAGGGAGCGTATTTTAATGCCGTTAACTTCTGCAGAACATAAATCTATTAGCGAAGCCACAGAACATTTTTTCGATGGATTGCCTACAGAAAAAGAAGCACTTCGTATAACAATAAATAACTTTAGAATGGCATTCCAGAGCGACCCGCTGCCCGACAATCATGAGTTAGTGGATTTTCAAGATTGTATTAGAAGACCCAAGCGTAAGTTGCAAAATCTTAAAGCGTCCAGTGCAGAATTTACTGTTGGGGAAGTACAACACTATCTATTAAACCGCACAAAACGAGCTTTAAAAAATGCAGTGCACGCCGCAAATTTAAAATGGCGTGAGTTTAACTGGGATACGAATGAATTATTAGATCCTATTAGGCGCGGAAGTCAATACCACGAAAAATTTATTACTGAACCGCAAGCGGTAGATGGCGGAGATCATCCTTACGCTGTACGGCCACCGGGGCGAATATTTACGGGCTACTTAAACCCTATTAAAGAATTTAGATATGTCGAACTTTTCATTCAGGTAAACGTTGAGCCTGAAGTAACGAAAACAGTTCCGTTAGCAGACTTTCCTGATAATCTTTACTCTGATAATGGATATGAAAATGAAAATGAAAATGAAAATGAAAATGAAAATGAAGATGAAGATGAGGATAAAGATGAAGATGAGGATAAAGATGAAGATAAAGATGATGAAAATGAATCACGTTTTAATGCATTCATGGATGGCCTCGGCTCTCTAGCAATACAAAAAGCAGAGGATGAAGCCAAGGAAATAGCTCTAGCCTGCTTAGTTCAAAAAAATATTATTGGAAAAACGGAAGAAATAACTGATTCCGCAAAAATATTGCTAACCCATCAGTATTACTATGATCTCGTAAAAAATACAGAAACTCGCTCACGCCGGATTAGAAAAATTAACCCTGTGCAACTGGAAACACTTATTTTACCTGACATTATTACGCGCCTTGAAACAAATGAATATAAACTCGACACAGCACTCAGCTTTACTGCCGCAGAAAGAAAAATAGTAATTAATCGATTTTATTATGCGGGAATTAAAAAAGGAGATTTTGATTTTGATAGAGATTTTAGCGGACTTAGTGACGATGAAAGTTTTAATTTGAGATTTCCCGCCGTAGTGAATTTGCTGCCAACCGGTCGCCCTAACCTAACGCAAGCTAAAGGAATGTCTGCCGGTGCGCGCTCAATCCTGCGGATTAAATTGTATTTCGATCTTGTGAAAGATGATTTATTAGATTTTAACGTAATCCAAGCAGCTGACAAGATTTTTGCAAAGCATTTACGAACTCCACGTTTAATGAATTTAATCAGCAACAAAATCGTCAACCCAAATGAACTCACCCCTCATATCGCTGAATTACTGGTGAAAAGCCCTTATGCGCGGCATTTTGTTGAGTTGGGTATTTTGCAACTTTCTGAGTTGGCTTACATTCAAGTTGATCCAACTTTTTCAATTACGAATTCCACAGAAAACCTGGATATATTCGCTGATCTCGACAAAACTCAAGCCAGAAAGGTACTGGAACATTTTATTGAATATGCAAAACACGATTTGTTAAATGAGTCGGATTTGCCAGGTGTTTACCATAACTTGTCAAAATTGTGCGATGCAGTATCTGTAGAAGAAAAAGAAGAAAACACTTCATTCAACATGCTGAATCACGATGCTCTACAGACTAATGTCCAAATAAATGTAACAAGCCGTTTACAAGATATTCTGGACCAGTCTCCATGGAGATTGGTCGATGGCAGCGAAGATACACTGAGCAAATTAATCGAGACTTGCGAACGTTTTCAAATTAATTTCCGAAATATTCTTGATACAGAACTGGAGCGGTGCGTGTGTGTCTCTCTTATAGAAGAGGACAACACATTGCTTAACTCCATCATCATTAACCAAAATGAATTAGGCTTGTCGAATCTATATATTCAGGGATTTTATTTTGCTCAGCGACTTTTCGGCATTTATCGGGGCTGCAACTATATCCTCACTGGCAACACTGATTCTATAGACGACGCTGCAATTGACATGCGCGAAATAGGCGAATCACAGCACATTTATATTCATTCTTTGCACGCAGCTGTTATGCGAAAAGTATTGCTGCTACTACACAAAGATCTTCAAACTGATCTGGAAGAAATAACATCCGAAATGCCAAATGTATACACACGTATCTTAAGTGTCATTGAGCAATCTCAACAAACTTCGGACAAAGAAAAAGATGAAACAAATCAGTTGGCGTGCTGGAAAAAAACATTTCATGACGTTCTTGCCATTGTGAAAGAAGAAAAGTCTACTCTGGAGTCAGATAGATATCATAATTTTGATACTGAACCTGAAACGAAGAGACCACGTAATTCATTTTTTTCTACGCCTCCTTCCAAGATGAGTCCGCTAGGGGTCAAACTTTTTTGCGAACGAATTGAGAATTTGGCTGGAGCTGTGAGATCGGAAAGAAGAGTGAGGTCTATGTTATCCTGTGCGCGGTCACAAACATAAGTTTGTGTTGGACTTTGGACACGATATTGACTAAATAATGTCTATTTGCTATAATTTGGTTCTTTATAAGATCAAATATACCGATGAAATCAGATCGTGTCTCAAATATCGCACCAAAATCAGCCCATGTTACTCTTGGATTGCTTGCTCGTCCTGTCACTATAGTGACATTACATGACTTCGCTGCCCAACTCAGCGAGCAATTACAAGAACAGAAATTGGAAATTGTGAACGCTAATGAATACCTGAAACATCCAGAAAAACTAAAAAAAGCCCAAAGTGAAATTCAATTTCAAATTCAGCAAATGGAAAAATATAGTCAACTTTGTGAAACAACGAATGGATTGCTGCATATTCTACCGTTAGAAGAAGATAAAGGCTTTCGTATTTTAGAGAATGATCAAGTGATTGAGTATTACAATCAAGAAGCTGATCTCACTATAGAGAGAAAACAGTGTACTTGCGATGGACTTTGTTCTACAGCATTCAAATTAGCAAAACAGTTATTAACCGAGCAGTCCATTACGAATGTTACGGTTGAGATTTGTAAGTTAAGCCATTGGGGTCATAAGTTGATACGTCTTTCACAAACCCATCCCGTGGGCGATAGCTTGTTTTATGATCCTTGGTATCAATTGTGTTTCACACGAAATCCTGCCGAACCAAAAATATTTCCTGAAGAAAGGTTGGGCGTAGAAATGGAAAATTTGATGGAGCTAAGTCCCTTGATACGACATACTCAATTTCTTTTTGATCTTGAAAATTCTAAACAAGTACAAAATATCAATCGTGATTTTTCTTATTTCGTTGTTTGTAGTAATGGGAATTTTAACAATCCTAGTGAAGTCAGACCTGATCCTACCCAGCGTCCGTTGTCTTTATGCCTACTATCATAAAATGAAATGGAGGGGTCATTAGGTTAAAATACTTATAGCTTACCTACATCCGTGCTTTCAAAAATCTTATCCGCAGATGCTGCCACAAATCCCGTATAAAGTTGGCCATTTGCTAATGGATAACGCTTAGCAAATTCATAATAACAAGAGGGAATTTTATAAGTGCCTTCTGCAAAATTTACATCGATCTCTTCTGCCATTGTGCTGGATTGTTCAAGATGGTCAGCAGGCGTTCCCTTAATCAAGCCGCCAGATGAGTTCAATTTAAAATGATGCTGATGCAATAATTCATTCACATCATTAATTTCTTTGAATTTTTTAAATGCGTTTACATTCACAGTGAAGTGATTTGCGCAAAACCCAAAAGCATACATCCATGCCGCATATTCTGATTCTGCTAATAATTCTTGATAAATTTTATAACTCAACGGCTGCCAACATGCCCCTGAGGTAAGAAATTTTTCTGAATTTAATGCGTCAGCCGGAATTTTTTCCACACACTTTTTGACATTCGTCTGAAGTGCCTGGCCGAATTTTTCGGTCAGCAATTCACTTATAAATACTTTAGGGGCAGTTGGGTCTTTGTGCTCATAATGCTTGGCAAATAATTTTTTGACTGGAAATTCATAAGTG
>Ga0207089_1129_pt1 | contig 9564 bp, 9 predicted proteins | sample Alteio_BWMinHeat_49_FD_153571 | JGI IMG/M metagenome (GOLD analysis project Ga0207089, IMG submission 153571) | Enriched cells from forest soil in Barre Woods Harvard Forest LTER site, Petersham, Massachusetts, United States -... | ecosystem: Environmental > Terrestrial > Soil > Temperate forest >...
TACCGCGGAATGCGACATCATAAAATCCCCAAGTTTTGGCAGTCAGTGCGCTGGGATATCCCATTTCGCCTTGTTTTACTAACCAAGCCAGACGCACAGCGCGGCTTGTTGCATCGCCCGCAGCCCAGGATTTTCGTGAACCGGTATTAGGGGCATGGCGGTAAGTCCGTAAACTTTGACCGTCAATCCAGGCATGGGAAATGACATTAATGATATCTTCCTGTGTGCCACCCCACATTTGCATGGCAACGGCTGCGGATGCTACTTTGACCAACACAACATGATCAAGCCCAACGCGGTTAAAGCTGTTTTCCAGGGCAAGCACGCCTTGAATTTCGTACGCTTTAATCATGGCGGTTAATACATCCTGCATGTTCAGTGGCGGCTTATTTTCCGCGATATTTTTTCGGCTGATATAATCAGCAAGCGCTAAAATGGCGCCTAAATTATCCGATGGATGTCCCCACTCTGCTGCTAACCAGGTATCGTTAAAGTCTAACCATCGAACCAGCGTTCCAATATTAAATGCAGCCAGGATAGGATCAAGTTCAAAATGGGTGCCTGGCACACGTGCACCGTGAGGAACGTGTGTTCCTGGGACAATCGGTCCGAGTAATTTAGTGCATTGTGGATGTTGTAATGCGAGATAGGCGCAACCTAATGCATCCATCAAGCAATAGCGAGCGGTGGAATAGGCGAGTTTACTGGTGATGCGCTGTGTTGTGACATAGTTTGCGATTAATGTTAATTCTTTGTCGAAAGCGGGGCGGATATTGGTGTCTGCTGCATGATTTACCATCATGTCTTAACCTCGTTTATCTAAAGGAATATAGGCGCGGGGTTCGGGACCTATATAATTTGCTTCAGGGCGTATCAGGCGATTGTCGCTGCGCTGTTCAATGATATGTGCACTCCAGCCAGAGATTCGTGATATCACAAATAACGGCGTGAACATGGGAGTTGGAATACCGCTAAAGTGGTAGGCGGTTGCACTATAAAAATCTAAGTTAGGAAATAAATGTTTTTCATCCCACATCACGTTTTCAATACGTTCTGAAATAGGATAGAGGTGTCCATCTTTCGCATGTTCCGACAGTTTTTTTGACCATTCTTTAATGATGTCGGAACGAGGATCAGATATTTTATAGACACGATGACCAAATCCCATGATTTTGGCTTTATTGGCTAGCAGGGTGTTGACGCCACGTTCTGCTTCATCCGAATTTTTGAAGCGTGAAATCAATTCCATGGCGGCCTCATTTGCACCGCCATGCAGTGGGCCGCGCAAGGTGCCAATACCAGATACAATTGCAGAATAAAAATCTGATTCAGTTGATGTGGTCACGCGCGCGGCAAAGGTAGATGCGTTGAACTCATGTTCTGCATAAAGAATGAGGGAGACATCGAGTGCACGCAAATGTTCTTCATCGGGTTTTTTATCGTGTAATAAATAAAGAAAATGTCCTGCAATACAGCCTTCATCCGAGGCGGTTTTAATACGTTTACCTGTGCGATGAAATTGATACCAATAAAGCAGCATGCCAGGAGTGCTCGCGATCAGGCGGTCTGCGACATCTTGTTGGCCATATTGTTTGGACTCGGGTTCTAGCGTCCCAAGCATGGAACATCCCGTGCGTAAAACATCCATGGGATGGGTCTTGGCGGGGATAGTTTCCAGTACTAATTTAAGTGGATCGGGAAGGTCGCGCAGCATCATGAGTTTTTCGCGATAGGCTTGTAATTCTTTTTGATTGGGAAGTTCGCCATAAATGAGCAAGTAAGCTACTTCTTCAAAAGTACTGTGTGCGGCTAAATCATGAATGTCATAGCCCCGATACGTTAAACCCAATCCTTCTTTTCCGACCGTGCTAATTGCAGTATCGCCGACAATCATTCCTGCCAGGCCACCGGTTTTTTTACTCATCGTGTTTTTCCTTTGTGAATAGTTCATCCAATTTTTTTTCATACGAATGATAATTTAAAAAATGATACAACTCATCCCGTGTTTGCATAGCAGAAATTAACTCTTTTTGTGTTCCTTGTTGACGAATGGTTTGATAGATATTTAATGCGGCTTTATTCATGGCGCGAAAAGCGCTGAGAGGGTAGAGCACAAGGCTGATTCCAGCCTGTTTTAATTCTTCAAGTGTAAATAAAGGCGTGACGCCAAATTCGGTTATATTAGCCAGAATGGGGACATGGCATTTTTGGGTAAGTGTTTTGTATTGAGATAGCTCGCGCGCGCCTTCAAAAAAAATCATGTCGGCACCTGCTTCTATATACTGCTGTGCGCGATCTATCGCAGCCGATAATTCTTCTGATGCGAGTGCATCTGTGCGGGCCATGATGATAAAATGGGGATCAGTTTTGGCATCGACGGCTGCTTTTATTCGATCAACCATTTCAGCAGCAGAAACTAAAGCTGGCGGCAACGCCGGCTTTAATCATGTCACGTATTGTTCGGGCAATATTAAATGCGCTGCCCCAGCCTGTATCAATATCAACAAGCAAAGGTAAATCAACGGCACTTGTGATGCGGCGCGCATCTTCCAGCACGTCATTGAGAGTAGTGATGCCTAAATCAGGCAACCCAAATGATGCATTCGCGACGCCAGCGCCCGATAGGTAAATGGCACGATAACCGGCGTGTTTGGCAAGTATAGCCGTGTAGGCATTTAGGGCGCCAACAATTTGAAGTGGCTTTTCGATTTGAAGTGCATCGCGAAACTTTTTCCCTGGGCTCATTCACTTGCCTCCTGCAAAGGATCAAACGATTTTCCGGATGGCTGGGTTGTTTGTCAATGATAAAAATGGAGAATATTGAGCTGTGTAATGATTTTCATAGGCGAAAAAAAAGAGTAGACAGCGATTGCTGCCTACTCTTTTGTCGCTTCTTAAGCGAAGTGATAAGACAATCCAAGCATGGCTTGGTTATCAGATGATGAGTAGCTTGTGCTAATACCATTGACAGTGGAATTAGAGTTGAAAGAACCATAGTTTGTATGGGTGTATTCACCTCTGACGCTCCAGTTTTGGTAGAAGGCAACTTCCATACCTAAGCCATAGTTAAAGCCGCCGCGCCAGTTTGTTCTGGTCATGCCGAACGATCCGGTGCCTACTCCAACTTCAGTAACAGTGACTGTTTGCTGACCTTTGATGCGTGCTTCGTTGTAACCTAAACGAACGTAGAGCAATGCAGCATCATTCAACTTCACGCCTGGCAATAAACTGATACCATAACTCGTTCCTACAGAAACCTTGGTATAGGAAGATACAGAGTCGTCTGTAGCGTCAGTTGCAGTGGTAGTCATGTTTGTGCTTGCACCGCTGCCATTGAGGAAGACTTCTGCGCCGAGGTAATAGATGTCATTGAAGTACTGACCATAACCGGCGTAAACACCACCAACAAAGCCTGTTGCATTTAGAGCTGGATTACTGGATATGCTGACGTCATCATCAACAGAGTAGGAGGGGTTAGCTCGGATACGGTATGAATCATATCCAACTTGTCCGCCAAGGTAGAAGCCATCTTTAATCATTAGTGGAGTGGGGCATGGAGCCGCAGGTTCACCTTTGAAGTTTTCACCTTTGTAATTTGCGGAATGTGCAGCAAAGCTAGCGGTGGAAACTGCTAACAATACAGCAGTTGAAACAAGTGAAAGTTGCAATTGTTTTTTCATCAATATATCTCCTTATATTTGACCACTTAAGTTTTGTCCCCATCTTGATCTCTCACGGATCGTATCAAAGAGGTTTCAAGCACCTAATTTATTTGAATATTTGAGAATGAGCAAGTTTTTTTGCATTTTGTTTAATGAGATCATCTATTTTTTTGTTCAAATAATCAAATTAGGGTATTTTTTGACAATACAATAGTTAGAATGGATAAACATTCACACCCAGACCAATCGTATTGTCTTGACGTTTGAACGTATAATTAAATCCTGGAGAAGAAACAGGATTATTGACGTTAGCGTTTTGCCACCACGTGTGTTGCAATTGAAGTGCCAGCGATACTGGCCATTTGAGTTGCTTCCAGGCTGTTGGCTGATATTCGCCGCCAATGCCGAGTGTAAAACCTGATACGGTGGTATTATTAGATGTTGATGGCCCGCCGAGATTTATTCTCATATCTTCATTGAGCCAGCTTATTCCGCCGAGTCCATAGATGAAAATATTTTGCGTCGCCAATGCACCGGCCTTGACACCCAATGTTCCTATCCAATGTGTTGTTGTGCCAATAAAATTCCCGCCAGTAAACTGATGCTTGATAGTCTGGTTAAGCGAATTGATTGAGGCAAATGGACCAAGCTGAACATTGTTATTCCAAGGTCTAAAGTTGTAGCCTGCGAGAATACCAACACCAAGAGGATCACCGCTATCTGTAAATCTGTTAGTGGTTTCTCCAGTCGCTCTAGAGGTTTCGATTGTTGTGACCCTGCCCCAAGTCTCAATGAGTTGGACGCCGACGTAGACATTTTGCCATCCATATGTACCCGTCACACCATATGTCGTGACAGGCGTGAGATTGACTGAGGTATTGGAAGTAATGGGGGCGCATTTTTTTTCACAGCGTTGAATTTCTCGTCCGCGTCTCCCTAATTTAGCTTTTAGTAGTTCAATCGCTTTTTCAGATGCTTCCTCTTCATCTAGATGGCGGTGAAAATCAGCTGCAGATTCCTGTTCAACTCTTTTGGCTGCTTCCACTTCACTGGCAGATGCCTTGCTGCCTAGTGATAATAAATATTGAAGATGGCCATAATCTATACTGTTCTGCTTGTGGTCTGCAAGTCTCGCTATGTGAAGCTCGTAATGATTGATTTCTTCGGCATACAACTGATCAACAATAGCATTGTATTGTTCCACCAGCTTATCGCATGCAGGACAATTTGTGCTGGCATAATGTTGTTTGATGGGATATGAGTTCTCTTGAGCCAAGACGTGTGCAGGAAAAATAAGCGCGCAACATAATATGAGTCCACTTAGCAAAAGTTGTTGCTGTCGGTGAAATTTGTTGAAAAACATATTAAGATCCCATCCATGAGTATAGAGACCAGATTATCAGTAGCTTGACATATTGTAAATAATTGGAGAGAAGGCCTTGTCAAAACTCAGTTCTTATTTTTGCTCCCACCATAAATTAAGTTGTTAGACTGGCTCAGAGCTTGTTATTGGCTGGGAGTTTTTGCTATTAGTTACTGCTGAGTGCCCCACTAGTGTCCCAGAAGAAGAGTATTGTATATCCCAGAAAGAGTCCTTATACCAATTCTTTGAAAATCCCATTCGCGCAATATTGATCTCAGGATGATCATTCCGGAATTGCATAGGGAAGTTTATATCGCTGCCAGACAACACAATGTAAGTTTGAATCAGTGGATAGCTGAGGTAATCAGGCATCATATTCAGGAGTAATTCTTTATCTCAGTATTGGAGTTTGGAATTGTTTTGATTTGTTATTTCAGAGTGCCCCGCTAGTGCCCCATAGAGAGATTTTATTTTATCGTCGGTATCGTCGGTCGTCGGGGTCAAATGCAATATCACGACACAAAATTGTCCATTCCAAACGGGATTATCTTTGCTTACTAAAAAAATACAGGATGAGTCGTGATATTGCATTTGACCCCTTTTCTTTTTCAGGATGAGTCGTGATATTGCATTTGACCCCTTTTCTTTTTGACCCCTTTTCTTTGTGAGGGCTTCGAAGAGTTAGCGGGAATAGCTGGGACAACACCAGAAAGCTGGCTCAATATGCAGCAAGCGTTCGATCTGTGGGGGTTAGAAAAAAATATCCTGCTGTGTATAAGGCGGTCGAAAAAGCGGCTTCTCAGATAAATACGCATTGAATACTGCCCAAAAGATTGCTACACCTAAGTCTTGATATGGTACTGCATTATGGTACCATGCTACAATGAATAAAAAGCATCAGAAAACATTACAGCAAATCTTCCAGCAGCCCGTTCAGGCGGGTATTGTTTGGAAAGATGTTGAGGCCATGCTCAAGGCATCAGGCGCTGAGATATCCGAGGGCAATGGTTCACGGGTGAGGGTTGTTCTGAATGGTGTGCGAGCGGTTTTTCATCGTCCTCATCCTCAGAAAGAAACGGACAAGGGTGCTGTTGTTTCCATGCGGCGATTTTTAAAAGAGGCGGGTATTAAATGTTAATTTATAAAGGCTATATCGGATATGTCGAGTTTGATGATGAGGCTGATATCTTTCACGGCGAGGTGATCAACACGCGTGATGTTATCACTTTTCAGGGGTCGACTGTTTCTGAAATCAAAAAGGCTTTTCATGAGTCGGTGAATGATTATCTGGCTTTCTGTAAGGAACGCAATGAAGAACCGGAAAAACCTTTTTCCGGTAAATTTAATTTACGGATCGATCCGGAATTGCATAGGGAAGTTTATATCGCTGCCAGACAACACAATGTAAGTTTGAATCAGTGGATAGCTGAGGCAATCAGGCATCATATTCAGGAGTAATTCTTTATCTCAGTAGTTTGGAATTGTTTTGATTTGTTATTTCAGAGTGCCCCATAGAGAGATTTCATTTTCGGAGATTTTCCTGAAACCCTTGCCAAATCTGGCTCCCCGGACTGGACTCGAACCAGTGACCTATTGATTAACAGTCAATTGCTCTACCGACTGAGCTACCGGGGAACACATTAATTAAGAGAGTTGCATACTAATATCGTAATTTATTTCCGTCAATATTAATTTAATAAATTTTCAATCGCTCTATGCATGCGTTGCATCGCATCTTTTATCTTCTCCATGCTGGTTGCGTAGGAGATACGCAAGTAGCCAGGTGAGCCAAATGCGGAGCCTGGAACAATTGCGATACCAGCTTCAGTCAATAGATATTCAGCGAAGTCGATATCATTATTGATGTTGGTTGCTTTTTCAATAACACCTTCAACGGACGGGAAGCTGTAAAAAGTTCCATCGCAGGGTTGAACTCGTACGCCGGGCATATTGCGCAACGCGGTGACAATGTAATCATGACGATCTTTGTATGCATTCGTCATCGTTGTAATACAAGATTGATCGCCATTTAAAGCAGCTTGGGCCGCAGCTTGGGCGATACTGGTTGGATTTGAAGTGCTTTGTGATTGGATTTTTTTCATTGCACCAATGACTTTAGTTGGACCTGCGGCATAACCAATACGCCAGCCAGTCATGGCATAAGCTTTCGATACGCCATTGACTACAACACAACGATCATATAGTTCAGGGCAAATCATCAAAATATTGCAAAAAGAATTTTTATCCCACAGCGTATGCTCATAAATATCATCACTGGCAATTATCAAGTTGGGATATTTTGCCAACACTTTGCCGAGCGCTTTTAATTCATCAGGAGTATAAGCCACACCCGTTGGATTGGATGGACTATTCAAAATAACCAGGCGAGTTTTTGAAGTAATGGCAGCGTCTAGTTGTGCGGGTGTTATTTTAAAATTCTGCTCAATATCTGCTTTGACAATGACGGGCACGGCATCCATTAATTTTGCCATGTCAGGATAAGAAACCCAGTAGGGCGCCGGAATAATGACTTCATCACCCTGATTTAAAATGGCAGCGAATAAATTATATAAACTATGCTTTGCTCCACAGGACACAAGAATTTGAGTAGGTTCGTATTTAAATTTGTTATCACGTTCAAATTTATTCATGATTGCTTTTTTCAAACCGGCAGTACCATCAACGGCTGTATACTTGGTCATGCCATCGCGAATTGCCTTTATCGCCGCTTCTTTAATAAAGTCAGGCGTATCGAAATCGGGTTCGCCCACGCTCAAGCTAATGATATTCTTGCCAGCACTAATCAATTCCTCTGCGCGCGCAGAGACAGCTAAAGTCGGAGAAGGTTTGATACGTTGCACACGAGCGGCAAGTTCTTTAATCATTGTAATTTACTCCATAAATTTCATATCTTTTTTGGGTAAAAAAGATATAGGGTGGGCAATTATAATGAAGTTGAAATCATTCAGCTACCCGCAATGTTGATTATTTTATTGTAAATGGAGAGAATACGCGGGCATTTTAAAGAGGAGAATAACAATATAGTATGTCTAAATACGATTTTCAACTTCAGTCCGATTTTAAACCCTCTGGCGATCAACCAGCGGCCATCGAACAACTGATTAATGGCTTGCAGCAAGGGTTAAGCTATCAAACGTTGTTGGGTGTCACGGGGTCTGGGAAAACCTTCACCATCGCCAACGTCATTCAGACCATGCAACGTCCCACTCTTATTTTAGCGCCGAATAAAACCCTCGCAGCGCAACTCTATGGCGAAATGCAGGAATTTTTTCCGAAAAATTCCGTGGAATATTTTGTCTCTTATTATGATTATTATCAACCCGAAGCCTACGTACCATCCTCTGACACTTATATTGCAAAAGATGCTTCTATTAATGATCATATTGAACAAATGCGCTTGTCAGCGACCAAAGCACTTTTAGAAAGATCGGATGCCATTATTGTGGCAACGGTATCAGCGATTTATGGCTTGGGCGATCCGCGCATGTATTTAAGCATGGTGCTGCACTTAGATCGTGGCGATAGAATTGATCATCGGCAATTGTTACGTCGTCTTGCAGAATTGCAATATACCCGCAATGATATTGATCTTCATCGCGCGACTTATCGGGTGCGAGGGGATGTCATTGATGTTTTTCCTGCTGAATCAGATAAAGAAGCTGTGCGTATTGAACTCCTCGGCGATGAAATTGAAAATCTTGCTTTTTTTGATCCACTCACGGGCGAAATTTTACGCCGAGTGCCCCGTTTAACGATTTATCCCAAATCACATTATGTGACGTCGCGTGAACGGGTGGTCGATGCAATAGATCAAATCAAGCCAGAATTAAAAATACGTCTGGAAGAATTGCGCCAATTAAATAAACTCGTCGAAGCGCAGCGATTGGAGCAGCGCACGTTATATGATATTGAATTAATGAATGAGCTGGGATATTGCTCTGGCATCGAAAATTATTCGCGTTATTTATCGGGAAGAAAACCCGGCGAACCCCCACCGACATTATTTGATTACTTACCGCCAAATTCTCTGTTAATCATTGACGAATCGCACGTAACGATACCTCAGTTACGCGGTATGTATCGAGGCGATCGTTCGCGCAAAGAAACGTTGGTTGAATATGGTTTCCGTTTGCCTTCCGCATTGGATAATCGTCCCTTGCGTTTTGATGAGTTTGAAGAGCGTGCGCCGCAAGCTATTTTTGTTTCAGCGACACCCGGGCTTTACGAGCATGAACACGCCAGTGCGATCGCAGAACAACTTGTGCGTCCCACAGGGCTGCTGGATCCTGAGGTTGAAGTCAGGCCAGCGCGTACTCAGGTGGATGACTTGTTATCGGAAATTAATAAACGTGTCGCTCTTAACGAACGCGTACTAGTGACGACTTTAACAAAGCGCTTAGCTGAAGATTTAACTGAATATTTACAAGAGCACGGCATCCGCGTGCGTTATTTACATTCTGATATTGAAACAGTACGCGATTCTACTTCACGATCCCCTACCACTAACAAGTAAGGTAC
>Ga0207089_1009_pt2 | contig 9500 bp, 9 predicted proteins | sample Alteio_BWMinHeat_49_FD_153571 | JGI IMG/M metagenome (GOLD analysis project Ga0207089, IMG submission 153571) | Enriched cells from forest soil in Barre Woods Harvard Forest LTER site, Petersham, Massachusetts, United States -... | ecosystem: Environmental > Terrestrial > Soil > Temperate forest >...
GCGAAGGGGTCAAGTATTGACTTAGGACATTCCAAAATCGACTGAAAAATAATTAATTTACACAAGACCCAAGTCAATACTTGACCCCTTTTCTAGATACATTATTTCAAACCCCTAAAATCACTCAGGCAGTAAAAAAATTACATTTTACAGATGCTAATTTATTAGCGTTAAGCAGTTCTCTTAACCCTCAATATGTACTATGCGATGACTTTTCAATTTTCAATCTAACGGAACGAGAAGGACATTGTCTTTTTTATTTGGTTAGAGGAAAAACAGCTAAAGAAATTAGTGAAAAACTTAATTTATCTCGACGAACAGTGGAGCAGTATACTGAAAGCATAAAAATTAAGTTCAACTGTTCGAAAAAATCAGATCTCATAGAGAAAGCCATTCAGATTGGTTTTGTGTATATCTTACCGAGAGATTTTTTACAAAAAATTTAATTATTTTATTCTCTGCCTAGCATGTTGACCCATTTTTCCTATAAATTGCTTGGAAAAAGCCATTCGTCTTAGTGTTTTCAAACAAATAATTTTGTGAAGTAAACAAACCTCTCCATTAGCTTAGTTTTTGTCTACTAGTCGACTTTCATTAATCGCACGTATCATGGCGGATGTTGCTGGAGTCATAGGAAGATTACCTTCATATGAAAGTATATACAAACCATCTTTACCTAAAATAATTTTTCCAACAACAATTCTGTTTTTAATACCATCATTACAATTTAATGCATTTCCCTGATATATCACTACATGCTCGGAATAGAGAGGATATGAAAACCGTACAGATTGGCAGCTATCTTCATAAGATTTTTTTAGATATTCTGTCATGTAGCTTATTGATGTGTATTTCATCTCATTAGTATCAAAGCGCAACATAAGATGTGGACTAGTGAAAGCGTCTGACTGGTTTTTTTGATAGTAAATAACTTGATAGGGCTCTGTCTTCATCCAGTCCTGATAGTTAGGGAGTTTAAACACTATTTTTTGTTTAGGTTGGTAAGGTCCTGGGCTCTCCTGCGCGTTTGCGGGGAAAGTTTGTAATGATTGTGATACAGGAGTACCAACTTGACAGCCCGATAAATAAATGACGGTAAGTAATGGAAATATCATTCTATAAATCATTTAATTGTTCCTAGAGAAAAAGAGGGTCATGAGGCATTTCACACTATTGAAATGACCTAAGTCAAGAAGAAAACCGTAAGTGATCCACCGCGAAACGGTAGATGCGTCATCTTATAATAATTTTGTAGCGATACCCCATTTCTTCTTGGGTGGGTTAAACCCAAGTGCAATGCAAAGTTAAGTCATTTGATATAAAATATCGCATCATTAAACCACAAAGCACATGGATATAAATAAATGGGCGGTAAGAATTCAAAACCACTTGATGAACGTTATCTTCCTGAGCATTTTGTACAATTCAAACTTTTTGGCATCGAGGGCCGAATCATTAAAGGCGCACGCCAAGCCCTCGAAGCAGCGCGACAACTGTTATCTGTTAATTTTAACGAAGCTGAGTCTTTAGTTGCTAAGAAACCATTCATTTTATCTTCCGAACTTCCTGAAGTGAAAGATCGTCATGGCAGAACACTTAAAGATAAAAATATGACTCTTTTTCGAGTTGCTGCGGCTGCTGGTGCATTTAATCCCAGAGACATGAAAACAGGAGAAGAAAATTACGGACTAGTAGAACGTTTTGCCGCCAAGATGTCTCAAGATGAGGTGAGAAATCAACTCAGCGCTCAGTTTCCACCTGGCTGGGAAGAAGAAACAGCGAAAAGAATGAAGCCGTATTCTGATGCAATCATTGAATTTGGTGAAGCAATTATTAATACTCATATACCTGCAGGTTCCACAGTAGCTGCTGAATGTAAACCTGTTGTGGAGCATTATCTTGACACCCTGAAAACGATCTCGAGTAAAGAAGTGATTTCAACCGGATTAATTTTTGACCTTCAACTATTGATCGCGGCACGAAAATATTATTCTACCAATGTTCACCGTTTTGCTACTTTGGACAAGCAAGATTTGTTTTTAGTGATAGGTTATGGGTCGCTAGTTGACAAAGTCGCGCCAGGTGATGAACCGATCATTCAGCGTGGGACTTACCCTGTTATGATAGAGGGTGAATTACCGGCGCGAGGTTTAAAGTTTTCTTCTGGTTTGGGGGCTTCGTTTTTCATGGATGATCTCGGCTGGGGAGTGGGACGCCGTGGGCGACGCTTGGCTCTGTCTGGCAGCGGGCAGGCTTCACGAGCGTACTTTTGCCAAGCTTTGGGAAGCTTATGTCAAGCAAAAGCGAGGGTGTTGAAAAATTTATGCAGCGACCGGACAATTCAATGGACGGCGAAACGATGATACAGTCGGGTACCGGAGCAAACCCTTAAGTTGCCAATTCTCAGAAGTATCCGAATCAGAAAGTCGGCGAGAATCAGTCATAAAAGCTCCATGTAATGTATAAAAATAAAAACGAGTCATTTTGCAAGTAAAATTGAATATTCTGCAACAGGCGCTATACAGTCAAATACCGTATTTTTTACGGTATTTATTTTGCCCATAAAACATATAATTGTCACATTAAAATTAATTAAAAAATTACCTATTCCATCAGAGGGGAGTGGACCCATGTTTTCAATGTTATCAAAACCGTGGCCTATGTCATTAATTGATTATGTAAATTCTATGCCAGGTGATTTTAGAGTAAAATGCATTGGTGATACCCATAAGCGATTAAAAGGAGGTCAGTTTGACCGCACATTTGATAATTTAAATTTATTATCTCCTTATTATTACAAGCAGTTTATAAAAGAATATAAAACCATTGTAAAGTTAGCCGCAAAATCATGGCAAGAAAATAAAAGTCAATCTTCAATTGAGCGAGATGAATCATTTAGTCGTCATGTCTGTTCTCTTGTATTTCCTTTAGCTAATAAAGTGGCTGATAAAACTTGCAGAGATTTGTTAGACGGACACGGGGAAATTAGCACACAAATAATTAAATTTTTCGGGTGGGAAAATAGGCCGGAAATTCATACTGAATTTAATATAAAGCAACTTCTCTCAGCTTATTATATGAATACTATGGCTACTATCGCAGTGCCGGCTAGGGTTGAGCTTGTTGAATTAAATGATAGGGGTCTTGAGGCGGCGATTAACAAAGTAATAAATAGTTATCAAGGTGTGACACAGTATAAATTCGATACTACTCAGGAGAAAGATGTACAGCTTGGCCATGCCGTCTTAGTTGCAGATCAGTTGGCTAAACTGAATATACAAGATTTTTCATTTTTACAAAAATTAGTGACTGACGATATTAATAACACTTTTAAGCGACAAGCACATGAAACTGCGCATACAAGTTTACGCAAAGAAAGGCTTGTTTTCTGGATTGATGTTATGTTTCTTCTTTATAATAAGCACCATCGCGGAGATTTATTTCAATTTATTTTTGATGCTTTCCAAAGAATTTTTAAATTTGAAATCGCTATCACTGAAGCGGTTAATCCAAGTGAAAGAGATCAAAAGCAAGTAAAAGGAGATGTTATTTTAATTGAGAGTCGACGAGAAAAGTATCATTGTTGCATTCAAGAGCGTGAAAGAATTCATAAAGAAGATAAAAATGAAGAGAAGCGACCAGCGGAAATTGAATCTGCAAAATCTAATAAAAAATTGCATGAAGAAATTATAAATTTATTACATGTTCGTGATAGAATTTCAGTGGTAATGAAAATTGATCTTGAATTTGCAAATCTTGCTGAGTCAGAAATAAATGTAGGCGAGAAAGTACTGTTAGGCGAATTAATTTCTGAATCTAAAAATTCACGACCACCAGTTTCTTCAGCAAAAGATTTATTAAAAAAATATTATGGAATATGCTGTCGACAACCATCAAAAGATGGCAAACTGGCTGAGACAATAATAGTGTATCTATCTTATTTTCATGACGTCCAATGGATCTCACAACTCTGCCGAAAGTCATACGAAAGAACAATCAGGCCGAATCTCCATAATGATTCAACATTGATCCTCGATTCTTTAATGAAGGATTTTGTAACTGAAGCTGTGCAAGCTAATTATGATTCGGCCGGTGAAGTAGTTGAGTTTTTAAATAAACATATCAAAGTATTTCAGCAAACTGGAGCTGATGGTAGTGAAGCAATAATAGGAAATTTACGTTCAATTTTAGCGGATTATAGTTTTGTTTCTGATTCGTCAGTGTTAGAAAAGCACGTGGCTCCTGAAATGCAACCATTGAACAACGTAACTACAAATTTTTCTCAAGTAAAGGAGAGTCAAGTGAATACGCTAATACAACAAAGAAAATATCATCAGCCTAAAAAACAAGAAGTATCGCAGGTGTCATCAAGACCTTTAAGCGGAAATACTTCTAAAACAAAAGAATTTGTTAAGAAATTTGAACAAATGAAATTTATGAAATAAATCTGCGGAGTGATAGCGAAAAATTCAACGCTGCAATATCTAGATGTTACATATAATGTAATTGGTAAAGCCGGATTAGATGCTTTGGCTAAAAGCTCAATTCCTGAGATTCAGGATTCCGGAAATGCTGATCAAATTAAACTTTCAAAATCCAATCTAAAAAATTGGGCCCGTGCGCATTGTATGGCACAAAAAGACGGCTTATTTTGCAGACGATTTTTTCAAATTTAATTTCCAGAAAATGCGAATACTGGCTTCATACAAGAAAAAATGGGGCCTGACAATCGAGGTTAGCTATTTCTTGCCTTTTGCTTGTCGTTTAGGGCCTGTTGAGTCCATACATGTCAACAGGCCCTCATGAATCTTAAAATATATTTATAAGGAACATTCCATATCTTGCCCACAACAAGTTGGCGATTTAATCATGCCACAGCCTTTTGGACATTTTGCAACCTGTATTTTCTTGCCATCCTTTGTAATATTCTCGTTAACTAATGCTGAATTGCATTTGCTACACGTTAAACCTTTTACTCCCATACCACATTTATTGCATTTGCATTCCATAGTTTTTCTCCTTGAAAAAAATTTAATTTATTGCCATATATACCCATTACACTTAAGCAAATACTATAGCACGACAAGCAGCATTTCATAATTTTCATTCTTGCTAAGTGAAGACAAGGAAAGCTGATGGATCGCATTTAAAATAGCGTGGGAGTTTGTACTAACTTTAACGACGAGGTCCATTGGGTGCTCTCGCTTCATCGTTATCTACAGTATTCAAATACCTATACGCTAGGGGAAGAAGGGGGCAAGTGCTAACAAGTGTCAAGTATAACTAGATTACCTAACACTTGTTAGCACTTAATAGTATGGACCCTGCCATCTTTAATAAGGCTTCGCAATGAGCCAGAATGAGAACGTAGAAATTTTCATTCAACAGAGATGGAGGATCCACAATGAAGAATATTAAAGTATTAGGTATCGATTTGGCAAAGAATGTTTTTCAGTTACATGGAACAGATGCAAAAGGCAAATGTGTTTTACAAAAAAGGCTGAGTAGAGAGAAAGTTACAGAATTTTTAGCAATGCTTTCTCCTTGCTTAATAGGGATTGAAGCGAGCACAGGCGCACATTATTGGGCGCGGTTATTTGAAAACATGGGGCATAAAGTCAAAATGATGGCACCACAATTTGTAAAGCCCTATGTTAAATCCAATAAAAATGATCGTAATGATGCATGTGGTATAGCCGAAGCTGTTACGAGACCAGATATGAGATTTGTTCCAATTAAAAAAATTGAGCAACAAGATGTTCTGTTGTCGCATCGTGCAAGAGAGCTTGCTGTGAAGCAAAGAACTGCACAAGCCAATCAGATACGTGGTCTATTAGCTGAGTATGGCGTGATTCTTCCGAAAGGAATAAGGTATCTCAAAAAAATAACTGAAACGTTGGAAACCAACCAAGATAAATTAACAGCTAAAAGTCGAGTCATTTTTACAAGGCTTTATGAGCAATTTAAAATTTATGATGAGCAAGTCAAAACATACGATAAAGAAATTGAAATGACAGCTATTCAAGACGCGCAATGTAGAGAGATTATGAAAATAGAAGGTATAGGCGCATTAACCGCTTCAGCAACTGTTGCAACAATTGGTGATGCCAAATTATTTAAAAACGGCCGAGAAGTTTCCGCTTGGTTAGGTTTAGTACCCAAACAACACTCCAGCGGAAATACTATAAGATTATCCGGAATGAGTAAACGTGGTGATCGTTATGTCAGAACATTGCTTATTCATGGCGCACGATCTGTTGTAAAAAACTGTGAAAAGAAAACAGATAAGAGAAGCGTTTGGGTTGCGACTAAAAAACGTCGCAGTAATTACAATATTGCAGCGGTTGCTTTAGCAAATAAAAATGCTCGAATTATTTGGGCAATGTTAGCAACAGGCGAATGTTATCGCGGTGCATAAAAATAATTTGTAAATGTAAATGAGTTCCAGGAGATTGCTTAGGTAAATAAAAATTGATAGCAAAAAAGGTAAGACCAGCTCTTTCAAAACCTACCGGGGTCTTTGGTTGCTGTATGAAGCCGCAGACTTGATGAGGAGTTAGAGCGCAGATACTATCAGGGCCCGAGTGAACGTATATCACTCTATGATGAGGCCGAATATATGACTGCATCTCAACTTTTATTTTGCTAAAAATTAAATTTACCTCTTGCAATCAGGCAGGGTCCATATATGACCCCGCTATCTGATTGCCATGACCCCATTACACCCTTTGATTTGACGCCCGATTATGATACATTATTGCACCAAATATATTGTATTTGATCAACAGTTAAACTAGCTTCCTGGAGGTTTTCTCCTGTGAGCCAATAGGAATGGATATGACTATCTCAGTAACCAATCTGTCAGAACATCATTATTCTAGAAAAGTTGTCGGTGATGTTTCTGCTATATGTGCACCTTTAAAAGAACTTGGTATCACTCATTTCATGCATGGTCGTTTTTTCAAAACGGGTTCAACCTTTTGTCTGACGAATCACTGGGAGTCTTATTTTAATCACTGTAAAAAAGAGTATATAATTAGTCCGCCAATTTCAAAAAAAGTCGTTAGCAAAAAATTTTTTTACATTCCCACATTCAGTCGCGATAGCCATTTTAATGCAGCCGCATATGACTGGCAAAATTTGTTTAACATTGGTCAACCAATTTATTTTATTGAAAACGAGGCCGATCATTCTGATTTATTTGTTTTTGGTACCACACCAGACAATGTAGATATTATTAATTTCTATCTAGGAAATATTGAAATACTTGAAAGATTTAAACTTTACTTCAAAAGTGAAGCAAAGAAACTAATAGAAAAATCTAATCAAAACAGAGTGTGGTTACCTGGAGCCATGAGCGCTAATATTCTCGCTGCCAAAAATATTCAAGAACGTGAAATTTTTAAGAAAAATATTTTAAAACAACTGGAGATTAAACATTATATTATCCCAGGAATGAATAACCAATCCTTAACTCGTCGTGAATTAGATACTATTAGACAATTCACTAATGGATGCACGACAAAGGAAGCTGCTAAAAATTTAGATCTTTCTCCTCGCACTGTTGAAAGTTACTTGAGTAATATTAAGCACAAATTAGGATTAACAAAGAAATCTGATATTATTCGATTATTGTCAGACATCGATCAAAACTAAAGAATTTAAAGCCGCGCTCAGATTAGCCATGGCGGCAGCTACGATAGCAACCACTAAATGTTTAGCAATATAAGAAGGGAAAATTTGATCGGCGCAAGTAAATGCAGCATTAATCCTATTCTCTTGACTCCATTTCTTATATTGGGATACTCTACGCAACCGTCAAATAAGAGCAAACAAGCAAAAAATTGATTCCGCCCTCTTTTTTAACATTTGATTAAGGTTACCTTAATTATTAAGGCGTATGTTCGCGCACAAAATATAACTATTACTATCATTTAAACGAGGATACAGGTATGCAAGATCGCTCTCCGAAAGTAGAGTCTGAAGAAAGTAGCAGGAGTGCCGCTCAATTGTTTGGGCTGGCAGCGCTTAGAATTGCAACAGTTGGTTCTGGTACGGCTTTGGCTCTTTTAATCCCTGACTTGGTTTTGCATCGATCACAAGCCAGTTCGCCGTCATCTGACCCTTCTGCTGTATCAAAAGCTCCAGCAGCTCCTAAAAAATTTCATCAAAGCTTTCATACCGCTGGGATGTTAGCAACAAGTCGCGCTTTATTTAGAACGTATACTGCTTCAGCACAAACCAGTATAGTCAAAAGTATATCCGTTCAACAGAAAGATCGACTCGCTGAAGCATTAAGGAGTGACGAGCTGGAGGAAAGAACTTCCACACATAGCTCGTTACCACAAGCCATGCTGGTTTCTCTCGTGATTGGCGGTGCTGATACTTCCATAACACAACATTCCAGAAATATTCGCACATGGAACATGGAACATGTTAGAAATCCTGCGTTTGTTATTCCAGTACCCAAAACGATGGGAGAACGAGGAAAAACATTTACTATCGGATACGCCCCTCGTTTTACTGCTAATGTTGTTTCCGTAGCTGGTCTTTTATTAATGTCTCCATTAACCGCTAGTCTTAACGCTTATTTTCCAGAAATGCCTAATTTGTCACTCATTGGAGCCACGAGTGCAAGTGCTGTAACGGTTGGTGTTATAACAAATAGTCTTGGCGTTTTGTACACCAATCAGGCAATACGAACCTGCCCAGAAACTTTTTCTGCGCCATCTGGGGTAAGTGTCGCAAAAGATCTTATTAAGAAGGAAGGAATTAAGGCAATGTTTCGTGGTTATCCAGCCTCGATTGGATATACGGCAATTGCTTATTTTACCATACCATACATGGAAAAAGTTGCGGATAATGTGGTTGTCCCAGCAGCTGTTAAGTTAGCAAATGCTTCAACCAAATTGGCTCTGTCTTCTGCACGTCATAGCTTTTTTAGTCAACCAACTGCTGCGTCTGCTTTGTCGGCCGCCACACCTGGATCTGCTCAGGAATCAAAATCGTCATCTCATGATAATGTTATCCAGTTAATGATGCGTGCACCTTAAAGCGCATCTCTGTCATCATCGCAGCTCGGAATTGAGTCTAAGCTGCGAATTTCCCCAAAACTTTCGTTTAAACGCGAATTCCGGATAAGCACCACCTCTGTCATGCCAGCATGCTTTTAGCTGGTATCCAGAGCAGTTTTTGACAAACTCGCACGATTTATCAATTGAGAGCGTTCTGGATGCCAGCTAAAAGCATGCTGGCATGACAGAGGTGGTGCTTATCCGGAATTCGCGTTAAAAACGTTTAACGTAGTAATGGCAATAAGGTTTTTTACCATTTTTTTGGTAGTAATCTTGATGGTAAGTTTCTGCCCGCCAAAAAACACTCACCGGCAAAACTTTTGTCGCCACAGCAAAACCATTTTGCTCCAGAGATACAATCAACTGTTCGGCACATTTTTTTTGTTCATCAGTATAATAAAAAATAACACTTAAATATTGGTGGCC
>Ga0207089_1132_pt1 | contig 9226 bp, 5 predicted proteins | sample Alteio_BWMinHeat_49_FD_153571 | JGI IMG/M metagenome (GOLD analysis project Ga0207089, IMG submission 153571) | Enriched cells from forest soil in Barre Woods Harvard Forest LTER site, Petersham, Massachusetts, United States -... | ecosystem: Environmental > Terrestrial > Soil > Temperate forest >...
TTGGCAATCAGAGCAACGTGCCAGCGCTTATGCTTTTCTTAGCTCAGTGTTAGTGATGTCAATGTTTTTAGTTGGTATGGATGTTTTATTCACGGATTGGTACAACGTTTTTTACGACGCATTACAAGATTACAATTGGCACAGCGCATATGATCTCTTAGTTATATTCATATTTTTGGCTTCAATTTATATTGTTCTCGCTGTTTATCGATATTATTTACAAAGTTTTCTTGGTTTGCGTTGGCGTCGTTGGTTGACAAAAGAATTTTTAAAACGTTGGTTAGAAAATCGGGGATATTATTATCTCGAAGATTTTCATGATCAAACTGATAATCCGGATCAACGTATTCAAGAAGATATCAATAGCTTAGTGACATTATCCTTGAGTTTATTGATTGGGTTGCTAAGTTCTGTCGTAACCATTTTTGCATTTATCTATATTTTATGGAAATTATCCGGCATCTTAACTATTCCACTTGGACATTTCGGCGCATTACATTTGCCTGGTTATTTGGTTTGGGTTGCAATTATTTATGCATCTATCGGTACTTTTTTCACTTTTAAAATCGGCCGACCATTAGTAATGCTTAATTTTGAGCAGCAACGGCGCGAAGCCAATTTTCGTTTTGCCGCAATTGACTTACGTTCGCATGCAGAGCATGTTGCTCTTTATCGCGGTGAAGAACATCAAAAAAATATTTTGCAGCGTATTTTTTCCGGCGTGTTGGAAAATTGGTATGCCATCATCTTGCGACAAAAATCATTATTATGGTTTACCGCTGGATACAACCAAATTTCCGTTATTTTACCTTTGGCTGTGGCTTTACCAAATTATTTCAATAAAGTGTTCAAGCTAGGTGGTTTAATACAAACACTCTCTGCTTTTGGCAGAATTCAAGAGGCGCTTTCATTTATTGTCAATTCATATACTACGATTGCTGAATGGCAAGCAGTCACGAAACGTTTACTCACATTTTTAAATCATGTTGATGAAGCGGAACAAGATGCCGAAAAACAAAATCATTTTGTTTACTTAACCGATGCCAATAATGTGATTACGGCGAAAAATCTTGAGATTTATTTGCCGGATGGAGAACTTATTTTAAAAAATATTAATCAAGAATTCGAGCATGGAAAAAATTACTGGATCAAAGGTCATTCGGGTATTGGCAAAAGTACATTTGTGCGCGCACTTGCTGGTATTTGGCCATATGGTTCGGGTGAAATTATTATGCCAAGAGATCAAAATATTATGTTTGTTCCGCAGCGTTCCTATATGCCGCTTGGAACATTGCGTGAAGCACTATTATTTCCAGACAATGTTGCAGCCGCGGATGAAAAAGAATTGATCCAATTATTGCATGATTGTGATTTGCCAAATTTAGCCAAGCAACTTTATCACGTAACGATGTGGTCAGAACATTTATCTCCAGGTGAATTGCAACGTATTGCGTTTGTGCGCGTGCTGTTGCAAAAACCAGATTGGGTGTTTTTAGATGAGAGTACTTCCGCATTAGATTTAGCACACGAACAACAATTATATGAATTGCTCAAAACGCGTTTGCCAAATTGTTCTGTCATTAGCGTAGGACATCGTCCGAGTTTGCAAGCTTATCATGATCATCAAATTGATTTCACTTTATATTCGACGCGCGCAGCAAAACATTTCGTGCCTGAGTCGCCGACTTGAATACAAAATTATTTTTGGCAAATGCCGCAATAAACCGTGCTGCGTTGTGTTTGACGAATTCCTTTTAATTTTGTATTGCACATCACGCAATTTAAACCCGCACGCCCATACACTTTTAGACTAAATTTAAAATAGCCAGGTTTCCCATCGCTATCTACAAAATCTTTGAGTGTAGTACCACCTTGTTGAATCGCCGCAGTTAAAATCTTTTTTATTTCAACTGCCAAATTTTCATAACGAGCCAAGGAAATTTTTCCCGCTGCTAATTTAGGATGAATGCCTGCCATAAATAATGCTTCAGTCGCATAAATATTTCCAACGCCAACCACAATTTTGTTATTCATTAGAAATGTTTTCACAGCAACTTTTTTCCCGCGCGCTTGCTGCCATAAATACTTTCCTGAAAATGATTCTTCTAATGGCTCAGGCCCAAGATGTTTTAATAACGCATGCTGTGAGAGCTGCTCTGTTGTCCACAACAGTGCGCCAAAGCGTCGCGGATCTGTTAGCCGCAAAATTTTTTGGTTGGTTAATTCAATATCAACGTGATCATGTTTTTTTGCTTCGGTCGAATTGCTGACAATGCGTAAGCTACCAGACATACCTAAATGCAGTATGAGGGTTCCGATAGGGGTGGTTAATAACAAATATTTTGCGCGTCTTTCTAGTTGAACAATCGGCTGATTTGGCAAAATGTCACTTATTACACTGGGTATAGGCCAGCGGAGTTGCTGCTGACGGACTACGATTTTGCTGATAGTTTGTTGTAAAACATGCGGTTTTATCCCGCGTAATGTGGTTTCAACCTCTGGCAATTCAGGCATGTTTATCCTCAATAATCCGCTCCAATAGGGCCTGAATTATGGTATGATTATGGTCTTTCATCAACCTATAATGGGTGGTTATCAATATGCAGGGTGTTTTACATTTATCTTGGTGGGGTTATATCGTTGCAACCTTAATTCTGACCCAAATTACAATCATGGGTGTCACGATTTATTTGCATCGTTGCCAAGCTCATCGTGCGTTGGATGTTCATCCCATTGTGAGCCATTTTTTCCGTTTCTGGTTGTGGGCGACCACAGGTATGTCGACCAAAGCGTGGGCAGCTATTCATCGTAAACATCATGCGAAAGTTGAAACAGAAGAAGATCCGCATAGCCCGCAAATTAAAGGTTTAGCGACAGTTTTGTGGAAAGGTGCTGAGTTATATCGCAAAGAAGCCAAAAATACGGAAACGTTAGAACGTTATGGCCAAGGTACCCCAGATGATTGGTTAGAACGCAATGTCTATACCAAATATGGCAAGACTGGCTTATTTATCATGTTGATCGCTGATTTTATCTTATTTGGACCTATTGGATTAACTATTTGGGCGATTCAAATGGCCTGGATTCCATTTTTTGCTGCTGGTTTTGTTAACGGGATAGCGCATTACTGGGGTTATCGTAATTTTGAAGTTGCAGATGCTTCACGCAATATTATCCCGATTGGTTTCTTTATCGGTGGGGAAGAATTACATAATAATCATCATACTTACGGTACATCCGCCAAATTTTCTGTGAAGTGGTGGGAAGTCGATGTGGGTTGGATGGTCATTCGCTTATTACAATTTATGGGTTTGGCTAAGCCTAAGCGCGTTCCACCAAAGGTGGTATTAAATCCCGCTAAAAAGAGCGTGGATGTGGATACTGTCAAAGCGATCTTTACCAATCGCTTTCAAGTGATGGCTCAATATAGCAAGAATGTCATTCTCCCAGTGCTGCGTGAAGAGCGCCGCCGTGCGGGTGAGGCCGGCGGTGCAATGCTACGTCGTGCACGTACTTTGTTGGTGCGCGAAGCGTCATTGGTTGGCCCCTCGGGTCAGCAACATCTAAGGACTTTGTTAGAGCGTCATCGTTCGCTTCAAGTGGTTTATCAATTTCGCTTACGATTACAAAGTATTTGGGCCAAAAGTGCAGCTACGCCGGCGGAGTTGCTCGAATTGTTACAAGATTGGTGCCGTCAGGCTGAAGGTACGGGAATCAAAGCGCTGCGCGAGTTTGTTGCACATCTAAGCGCTTACGTGCCACAGAAAGCCTAATTATGAAATTCCCGCTTTCGCGGGAATTGATGATGAATAATGCTTTTTTCAGGTTCTAGGGACGTGGTGTCAAGTGATCATCTTCTCCCTGCTGAATACCTTTACCAACTACTTTTGGCTTTCCTTCTGCTCTTTGCATCTCCAGATCTTCTTGTTGTAGTTTTTCTCCTTGCCTTTCTTGTTCTTCATGTCCTTCTTGTCGTTCTTGTCGTTCTTCAAGGTCACCATAATCATAATAGTCATCACCTTCGATAGCATTTCTTATTTCTTTATCTTTTTGCTTACGATGATGGTGATAAAACAAGGCAGCTAGCCCCACTAGTACAACACCGGCGAGGACATATGCAAAAATATTCGACAATTCCTTTTTAAATTCATCCTTACTATCGCTGATATCCATAGTCTCATTTCTACCCATATCGGCCGAAACTTGTTGAGATAACAAAAGTATCAAAAGACTGAGTCTTGAGTTTTTCAAGAAAGCTTTTGTTCCATCTTGCAAAGTCCGCGAAAGGTGAGTTACTCCTGAACGTTTTTCTTCAGATGCCAATATGGAATCAATTAATTGATTGGAATTATTACCAGTCACTTTGGAAATAGATCGTTGTTGCATACCGCCCCCCCGGTTGTTGCTTTAAGTATTATCTTATTTAAAAGGATAGATCAATTTTAGATCAGATAGGGGATTATAATGTATAATAAATTAACAGGCAATAAAAAACCCGCCATCAGCGGGTTTTTTAGTTTCAATCCAATATTCTTACAATTTGGTTTCTTCAAACAAAACATGCATCCCGGTCTTGCCGGTTGCTGCATTAAAAGCAAGCGGATCGTAATACTTCATTTTCAACTTTTCAGTCATGGTACGTTTGTTCTTGGTGGTCGTACGAAACGTGCCAGTCTTTTTGCCGGCTTTGGTGGTGCCGGTTGATAACATCTTAATTTTATCGCGCATAGTTGCCTGCCCTAACCTTGCTGTTCACGTTCTTTAATATCTTCCAACACCTTTTCAATGCCATGCTTATCAATGATACGCATGCCTTTTGCGCTAACACGCAGTTTAATAAAGCGTTTTTCGCTTTCTAACCAAAAACGATGTTCTTGGAGGTTTGGGTTAAAGCGTCGCTTTGTTTTATTGTTGGCATGAGAGACATTATGTCCCACTTGCGGACGTTTTCCTGTTACCTGGCACATTCTTGTCATAACTTCTCTCTCCGATGGTTTGCATACCTGTCACTAAAGGTAGGCCGGGGTTTATATCAGAAATAGGTCTTCGAAGCAAGCGTGGTTCATATTGTTTAGCAGCCCCTGCTTTGGGAGAGGGAGGCGGCTTCGGCTGAGTTTGGGCGGACTCTTGGGTCTGGTTCATACTATGAGCGGGGTCATGAGTAGTATTTGCGAGCTTTGCCTCTTTGTGCATGTCAAGAATGGGTTCGCTCGTAGTTGTACTGGTTTGCTTTCGATTTGATACATGATTCATAATATCTTGTAATGCTAAAGGATGGCGTGCTGATTGAATAAGTTGAATGACGCTTTCCTTTTTAGCAGTGAGTTGAGCGCCTACATGCGGGAATAATTTTTGTAGCACGTTTAAATCAATTAGTCTGGCAAATTGCGCCGCAGCATTTTTGCGAGTTAACAATTTGTCTAGCCAAGCATTAATTATTTTTCGGTCACTTAATGGGCAGAGATAAGTAAGAGCTAGCTCAAGAGGTGAGGCCTCAGGTTTGACAAGCATTTCACCTACTTTTAGATAAATAGAGCTAACGATATTTAATCTATTTAACTGTTGAACATTGCGCGCAGCATTTTCATCGACAAAAAGTGTGAATAGCCATGCAATTAAAGGGCGTGTTAATTGGTTAAGCGTGAGCGCAGCATAAATACCCTCTGATAAAGATGTGTCGGAGCGTTGCATCTTGCGTTCAAGAGTGGATGTTAGCCAGCGAACCAAAGTACCAGGTTTATCGCGATCCAGTATTGTCATAATCGTAATTAAATTTTGTTCCGGAGTTCGTGTGTTGAGATTCGATGCAAGTTCGGGAAATAATCGCTGAATTACATTGAGCTGGATTAAGCGCTCAAGATTTTTTTCCGCATCGACAGAATCAAGTAAGCTTAATAAACAAGATCGCAAGGTGTGCGGCGCGAGACCAAAAATCATGTAGACAACGTCAGAAATATTATTGGCACCCTGAATTTGAAGATGAGCAAACAATTTTTCTTTTACACCAGTTTCTGATAACTGTTGAAAATAGTACTCCCCATTTTTTTGTAACAATAAATTGAGCAGTGGAAAATAAAGTTGCGGTGGAGATGCTGCATTGAGCAAAGCAAGATATTTTTGCGCTTCTTCTGGATTGACTCGACGTTTGAATGAATGTGATAGCAGCCTAAGTAACCAAGTATTGACTTTGCTTTGTTGAGTTTTTGCTAAGTGTTGAATCACTGCATAGACAGGATCAGCTTCGAGCATGGTTTTATCTAGCGTAGGCAGTATAATATCGAGTTGGCCTGTTTTAATTAAATCAGCAATATTTTCTTTCGCGCAAACCCTAGAGACCATTTTTAATAAACGACGAAATATTTTATCCGGTATGTTGCCATCATCCCTTTTTAATAAAGGTGCTTTTGAATGTAATTGTTTTTCCAGAGAAGGCGAAAATTTGAATGGGCGAGAATAGCGTTGCGTACTTTTATTTTTTGCATCAATCGCTCGCGGCATCCGCTCAGGGTCATTAGAACAGGACTTAGCTGTGGATTTAACAGCAGCAATAATGCCATTTTTAAAATCATCCAATCCGCGTTTCTTTGGATCAATTACGTTGCCTTCCAGCGGTTGATACAGAGCACCTATTGTTGTATCTCGCTCATCTGCGTCCGCCTCTAATTGTTGCTCGAGTGAAAGAGCTTCATTAGCTAAATGCGAGCTATGATACATGTCAACGGGAAGCTCACCGCCAATATAGTGCGCCAATTTATCAATGAAAGGATCAGGTACAACTTCGCCCTCAGGAAATGCCAACATCATTTGCTGAACGGTTTCTGCCATCACGATATCTAAATCCTCATTATGTTCTGGTTTTTTTGCTATTCCATTCGTCACTGCAGAGCCAACAAGAAAGGCTTTTTTCGATTTGCTCATCACATAACGAGCATCTTTTGGTAACTCAGGCGCAAGATTATCTTCAATTTTCTGTTCTATAGCTGGTGGTTCTTGATGTTTTGCTTCTTCAGGCTGATCAGCAAGTGTGGATTGGTTTTTTTCAGCTTTTTTTGCTTTAGCCGCTGCTTTTTTTTCAGCTTTCTTTTGCTTGGCTTCTTTCGCACGTTCTTCTTTGATTTTTTTTGCGGCTTCCTCACGAGCTTGTCGTTTGCGTTCAGCTTCATCGGCAGCAGTTAATTTATCTTGCCGAGCTTTTTCTTCTGCTTTAATTGCATCGTCACGCGCTTTTTGTTTGGCTAATTCACTTTCCCGTTGTCGTTTTTCATTTTCAGCAGCAGTATCTTTTTGCTTTTTCAAGTCATCTTTTGCTTTATTTAATTTACCCTCTAGATCAAGTTTTTTTTGGGTTGATGAAGGGTCAAGTATCTCGATTGCTTTTGAATAATATTCAATAGCTTTCTCAAGCGGAATTTGCCCAGCGACAAGACTGAGATTGTGACTGTGTTGACATTTTAAATCAATTTGTTGTTTTGCGTCGTCGCATAACTTTAGTGCTTGAAGATAATCTTTTTCGCTATCTTCAAGCTTTAGTACGCTTAGATAAAAGAAGCTTCTTGTAATATAATAAGATCTTAGTGTTTCTCGACTTGCTTGATCAACCCCAGTTAAGCATAACCAGATAGCTACACTATAATTTTCTATAGCTTCTCTAACGTGTGATTTGTCAATCTCAAAATAATACTGTGCGCGTTTAGCCCAAAGAGCACTTGATGTTTTATCCATCCCAATCAACTTGGCGTAGCATACAAGCGTACTATCAATTTTAGATTTGTCTTTCTTTTGCTTATTAAGCTTGTATTCTGATGTTAACCTGATAGCTTCTTTCTGCTTGTCGGTAGTCGGCACAATGAATTTACTTAATTCGGCACCACACTGAGCTAATTTTTCTGCGATAAAACGCAACTTGTTGTTGTCTTTGTGATAAGCCTGTCCATTGGGGTCAAGTAATATGCCAGTGATAAAGTCATCGTTAGCTTTTTTCCATTCCTTTTTTTCAAAATAAGCTTTGCCTCGATCTAAATATAAGAATGCTAAATATTCCGACTCCACTGTTCTTTTTTCTTCGGCTCCAATTTGTTTAATTCTTTCGGTTAGTAGGCTGATAGTACTGTCTGGATCTTTAATTTTTTCTTCAGGTACAGTTTCACTTTTTTGTTTTTGTGTTGTCAGTTTATTTTGAAGCGAAGCAATTTTATTTAAAATAGATGTTTTTTCAAGACTATTGGGCATGACTTGTATGGCTAATTCATAGCATGCAATGGCTTTTTCTGGTGTTGTGGAGGTTTCAGCAAGTATTAAGATGTGCGTATAAAATTCAAGACCATAATCAAGTGCTTTTCCTTCTTTTCCTTCTATTTTGCAGTGATGCACTTCCACCTCATGACATTTAAGTGCTTCTTTGTAATCTCCGTTGAGCAAAAGCGTTTCTTTTTTTGTGAAATAGAATGCATGTTTCAGCGCAGGACTAGTGTCTGTACGCTTGGTTTGTACCAACCATAAAGCTGTGTTGAGGTCCCCAAGAATTTGATCAAGAGCTTTTATGCCATGCAATTTGAAATGACAAGAAGCGCGGTCAGCATAAAAATTACTGGTTGTTGGTGAGATAAGGATGAGCGCATCAAAATAAGACACTGCCTCAGCAAATTTACCCTCCCTATAAAGCGCGTATGTATGTTTTCTTTTTTCTTCAACTTTATCCAGTGGTATTGTGATAGGCGCGTGTTTTGGGTCTGATCCTTGAGATGATTTTCTTTGCCGGTTGCGAAAAATTTCTTTGTCACAATCATGCAAGAGATTTACTGTGGCTTGGCAAAATTCTTCTGGATAAGTCCCGTAAGGATCGTGCTCAATACCGCGCAAAATTGACTTTCTCGCTTCTTCTGGTGAAATACCTGATAACACGATGCTACGCATAAAATAAAAGTAAGAGAGTACATGCTTATGCATATCGGGCGGTGCTAATTTTTCCTCAGCTGCTATAGCGGAATTAAAAGTTTTTAATGTTATTACGTAGCTTGGCAGCCTATCATCTTTTTTTTCGTCAGTATCTGGTTGATTAATGAGCGTAAGTGCCTTTATTGCAAAAGCCAGGTGATCTAACTGACATTCTTTTTCAGCTTGAGTAATAAGATTTATTAATTTGCTATGATCAGCGCCAGAGTGATTTATTTCAATTGCTGCTTCTCCAATTTTAACTGCAGCACGGCGTAGTGTTTTTTCATCTTTC
>Ga0207089_1029_pt2 | contig 9139 bp, 7 predicted proteins | sample Alteio_BWMinHeat_49_FD_153571 | JGI IMG/M metagenome (GOLD analysis project Ga0207089, IMG submission 153571) | Enriched cells from forest soil in Barre Woods Harvard Forest LTER site, Petersham, Massachusetts, United States -... | ecosystem: Environmental > Terrestrial > Soil > Temperate forest >...
TATTCCTATGAATCATTCGATAACATGATGGGCATTATATTATAACTGATGAGATAGTTGGATCTTTTTGAACTTTAACTGCCAATTTAAGAATTGACAGAGACAGGCTCATAGATTTTGCGAAGAAATGAACTTAAATGGTAGTCAGTGTTCAGAGGAATTTTAAAGTTGGGTCATGGGGCGACTTGACCCCATTGACCCTTTGACCTTGACCTTTGACCTACTATGGTTGACGTGCTTTCACTGCTGCCACTGCTGTCCGAACTGCATTTCTATAACCACCAAAGTCCGTTTGCGCATCAACACTTTCTTTCTCTCTCATCTCCAGGGTTTTCGCCATGCCAGTTGATACAGTAGGAGGACCACTCTGCTTCGTTCCTAATTGCTCAAGTGCCTTATCAGCTCTCGCGGACTCAGTAGCTGTCAGAGGAGAAGGAGGAGATTTCAATGTACCCAACATCGAAGCACAAGCATTGCGTCGAGTCTCTAAGTCCTTTAATTCCGCTTTAATCTCATCAGACAATTTTCCAAGAGTCACAATGTGGGGATCACGAGCATCAGGATCAGCCGATTTTTTTTCATCAAAAAAAGGATCTGAAGGATCAAACTTAGCCCACAACTGTGGCATTAGCTTTATCTGCTCATCTAAGCACTTACTCGCTTCTTGTAATTGAGCTTGTCTTGCTTCCATTTCAACTATTTCTTTTTCTACCGCTTTCACTTTTGCATCTGGAGTCCCAGCAGCAGGAAAACCAATAACTGTTTTTACTGCGTCTTCATTAGAAGGAGCAGGGACTTTGTTTCTTTCGGCCTCTAACTTATCTCTCTCCACTTTGAAATGACCTAATTCTTCGGTCAATCCCTTAGCTTTCTGTGTCATCTCAACTGTAATTTTTGTTAAGTCTCTTAATTTAAGTATTGCCTCTGCTAAATTCGCTTTACCAGCGCCGGCTACCCACCTTCCTGCTGCCTTATTTATTATATCGACTAATGCTGCTTCAACGTCTGCCGGTATTTCAACAATACATTCCTTCGCTCTGATTGATTTCACTAGCTCATGGAGCCTCTCAAGTTTCCTATTCGAATTTAATGCCTCAGCAGGCTTGTCGTAACTAATAGAAATAGACCTAGCTCCCCCTTTAATTTTTAAAAAATCAATACACTCGTCATAAGCCTCTTTATATTCAGCTACAGGAAGTCTAGGATACACAACTCCATTGTCCAGATTGATATAATTATTTGATGTGGCACTTTTAAAATTACCATCCTTTGCTTCCCTCAGTCTGTTTAAGACCCTTTCAAAATCTTTTTCATCAAACGCCCCCGCCGCCGCAGTAGGTAGAAAATTTTCATTTAGTCTTTTTATCTCTTCTGGATCTACATCCCCTTCCCGACGCCATATGAGTTTCTCGCCTTTTACCACCTTTTTTTTACGAGCAATATAATTAAGCTCTGCTACTGGTAAATATTTTGCCTCTAGCAATGCTTTTCGTTTTATTTCTTTTTGATCATTTATGTCTTTCTGATCTTCCATGCTTTGATTTAATCGCTTCATTTCTGCGGGTAACTTTTCTTCCTTGATTTGTTTTTTCTCTTTATCGAGAAAATCTTTTGTCTCCTCGGTCACCACCTTCAGCGCTTTCCCAGGGGCAACCCGACTCGTAAATTCAGCCTCAAGCTTCTGATACTCCGTCTCTAATATTGCTTCCCAACGCTCCTTATCACTATCTTTCTTTGCATCTAACACCTCTTGAAATTCCTTTCCTAACGCTGTGTTCGCCCCTTGACATATTGTTTCAAGTTTTTCTTCAAAAGTAGTAGCTGGCGCCGGAGTATCTATAACTTCACCTTTTGCTTCCAAATCCTTCCAACGTTTTAATGCACGCTGTTTAAACTCCTTAATCCCCGTCGCTAAATGACTAGGCGCTTCGGTGTACGTATTTTGATATCTAGCACCCCTGTCAATGGTTGGGTCTTTTGCATATTCCTCTCTTTTTCGTTTGGCGAGTTTTGCCAGCCTACTCACTTCAGCATGCGGATCCTTCATCTCTGCAGGTTTTTTTGGACCACTGACTGCCATACCCTATTCCTCTCGTAAAAAAACGATTAATCAATTCTCTATTCACAAGTATATAATATTGTACCTTAAGGAATCATTTTGTTCAAAAAAAATCCTCTAAATAGAAGGCGATATCCCTTGCGTTTTTGATTCGCTCTGATAAACAAGGAAATCTTCTGCTGAAGGTGCATAATGTAATATTTCCAAAGGCTTACCATGCTTATCACCCAAAATCTGCAATTCAACCCAGGCAGCGCGTAGCATTTTATCGAAACCGGCAAGCTCAATGACCCAGCCGCGTTTATAAACCTCGCGGGCCATGGCTTTAGCTGTCTGAAGGGCATCTTCTAGGGTTCTTTCATGGGAAAATAAATCTTTTGGGCAGCCTACGATACAACATCCTCTATCATAAATTTGGTAATGTTTACTCATTCCTTCCAATTGAAGAGCGCTCTTTTCACCTGGATAATCCAGGTTATAAACATCCCAAATGGTAATCGTCGCAAATCGCTGCAATAAATAATAAATTTCGGTCGCTGTAATAGGTCGGTTGAGGATATTCTTCATTTCGGGTGGAGGTAAATCTTTACCTAACGCCTCCCAGATTTCCAACTTGAGCTTTTTAAATAGCTCATTTTCATCGCTCTCCCCCATTGTCATTCGAGGATTAATAGTAAAGTCAAATTCAGCGGTTAATTCATCCTGCTCATCCGTAATAGCAGTGATAGAAACTTTATACACCCCATGCGTGTTCGCGCTGGCTATGCCATTGATAATTCCATCAGTCGTGCAAATCAAGCCCTTGGGAAGAGGCTGCCCATCAGATAATTCAGCCTGAAAATTAATCTTGCCTTCACTGCCACTTAATTCAATAAATTCTTTCAAATTAAGAGGACCATAAGTCGCCCCCTCATTTACGATTTGAGCAGGGATAGATTTTTTTAAAGTAAGTGTCGCCATAAGGTAGCCTTATTTAGCCGGGTGATTTATCTAGATTATAGCGAAGAATTTATTAGTTGGACAAAGAATAAAGCGAACGGAAGCGTAAATAAAAAGTATATATTAATCATTATGTTACATGACTTCAGATAAGGGGCGATAAAATGATAAAATAAAAATATGTTGTTAATCAATAATTTACATTTTTACTCGTAAAAATCACTCGGCGGATAGCATGAATTATGTTATTAATCAATAATTTATGCAAATAGTCCCGTAAACATTCGGCCAACCCCGCCACAAGCACCTACCACAAATTTCAACCCTCCCTGCTAAAATTAAAAAAATTCGGGACACAAACCCAAAAATGTAATACAAAGGAGGGATGAATGATTACTCATTGCAATGTTCTTCCCTAGACACACCATCGCTTCAAGGTGAAGTAGTGCCTTTTGTGGTGCAAAAGACGATTACAATCACTCAACAAGAATATACTGAACTTAAATGGGGATGTGCATATTGGGAATCCCAACATGCTCGTAGCATTGCTCGTGAGGCTGTATTAAAGGAAGAGCTTGAACAAAAGGAAGCAATCATCCGTGATCTGAATCAACGATTATATGGAAAAAAAAGCGAGAAAAGCGGAAGTAACCTTGATATTAATCCGAATAGCAAAAACAAAAAATCAACACGGCCTCGAGGACAACAAAAAGGTAGTCGCACTCATGGTCGAACCGAGCGCCCCAATTTACCCGTTATTCCCGAAGTGATCCCCCTGGCCGAAACCGCTTGCGGGAACTGCGGTCTCGACTACTCGTTACTCTCATCCTATGAAGAATCAAGCATTATTGAAGTCGAAGTTGCAGCCCATATACGCCGGATTAAACGCCAAAAATGCGTCAAAAATTGCACGTGCACACCGGGATCAAAAATAATAACCGCGCCACTTCCGCCGAAACTGATGCCAGGGAGCCCTTATGGGGTGTCAATATGGGAAGAAATTTTGCTGAATAAATTTCTCCATGCTCAGCCAGTCAACCGCACTTTGAATCAGTTTAAAAACTTAGGGTTGGACATTGCATCCGGTACAATTGCAGGTGGTTTAAAAAAATTGACTCCTCTTTTTGAATCCGTATACAAAGCCTTCCATACACAACAAATGACAGAAAACAGGTTCCATAATGATGAGACTCGTTGGGAGGTTTATCAGGAAGTTGAAGGCAAGATAGGACATCGTTGGTATCTTTGGGTGATGCGGTCAACCTCTGTCGTATATTATCGGATGGATCCGACACGAAGCGCTGAAGTTCCGCTCGACCATTTTGCTGACCTCATTTCAAAAATGGTCATTGTGATTTGTGATCGATATAGCGCTTATAAAAAATTGGCTCGACTCAATTTAGCGATTATTCTCGCATTTTGCTGGGCCCATGTTAGACGTGATTTTTTGAATTTATCTCGTAGTTATCCTGAATTGAGCACGTGGGGACTGGATTGGGTCGACGAGATTGGCAAGCTCTTCCACTTGAATAATCAACGTATCGAAGTTTGGAAACCAGACTTTCCATTAGCCTGGCAATCCTTCCTATTCAAAGAAAGGCATGATGCGCTGGGGGTTGCCTTGAAAGAGATGGAGTCACGCGCCCGTGCATTGATTGAGGCAGACAAAAGTGCCAAAAAAAATGACAAATCGAATAGGTTGGCTGCCATACAACGCAAAGTTCTTGTTAGCCTTTGCGAACACTGGAAGGGATTGACCGTTTTTTATGATTATCCAGAAGTCAAAATGGACAACAATCCTGCTGAACAATCCATGAGAAATCCCGTTCTTGGCCGTAATGGTTATTATGGTTCGGGAAGCTTGTGGTCTGCTGAGTTGGCTGCCATGCAGTTCTCTATTTTTCAAACCATGCTACTATGGGGCTTAAACCCTAGAACATGGCTTCGTTTGTATCTTGAAGCCTGCGCCAAAAACTTAGGACAGCCACCTGACGATTTAAGTGAATTTCTGCCATGGAAAATGAGTGAAGCGCGCAAGATACAACTCGCTAAGCCTCTTGACGAGGATACATCGTGAAACGTTACTGCGGACGTGACTTCAGTACGGAAGAGCAAGCACAGCTGATCGAATTTATTAAGCAAAACCCATCAAAAAGTCGCGCCGATCTTTCTCGAGATGTTTGCCGGATGTTTTCCTGGTATAAGGCCGATGGCGGCCTGAAAGAAATGTCTTGTCGTGTCGCGATGTTGCGCATGCATGAAGATGGATTGATCCAATTGCCAGCGCCACGACGGATCAAGTCCACTCGACGATCCAAACCCTCAGAAACTTCTGCTACTGATCCTCAGCCACTTATTCAACACCCGGTTCATCAACTGAGCGCGTTGCAGCTACATCTTGTCACAACGAAGGATTCGAAATTATGGAATGAATACATCCAGCGTTATCACTATCTTGGCTACACGCCGCTACCGGGCGCACAGTTGCGTTACTTCGTCATCATGAACGGGCAAGTGATTGCCCTTTTAGGATTTGGTGCTTCTGCTTGGCAAATTGCACCACGCGATCATTTTATTGGATGGGATCATGATCAACGTCGTCGAGGACTTCCATTGATAGTAAACAATGCACGATTTCTCATTTTACCGTGGATTCAATCAAAAAATTTAGCCTCAAAAATTCTTGGAATGATAGCAAGACAACTGCCGACTGATTGGTTCAATAGATATCATATTCAGCCGGTTCTTATGGAAACGTTTGTTGATTCAGAACGTTTTACAGGCACATGTTATCGAGCGGCTAATTGGACTCATGTCGGACAAACAAAAGGACGCGGAAAACTCGGACCACGAGGCGTACAAAGCGTACCGATTAAGGATATTTTTTTATATCCGCTAACTCGAGATTTTAGAAATATTCTGAAAGGCTGAATTTGTTAGTAATGGGGTTGGCCGAATGTTTACATAGTCCCAGGATGTATTTTAGTGCTTTAGAGAGCAAAGGGTCAAAAGTGTTGACTTGGACCTTGGAAAGTCGAGTTCGATGCATTAAACAACAGCAACAACACGCAGAACCTAACCCAGCCACCGTCCATATGTCAGACCCGACCCCGTCACTGTTTGACAAGTAAGAGAAAATTATCTATTGTGTACACATAAGTACATAAATATGAATAATAGAGGCTTCTATGGATACGATTGTAAAAGTCGGTATGCGCGAGTTCCGCGCTCATTTGCAACAATACTTAATGACATCAATGCCAGTGGCGATTACCCGTCATGGGGAAACAATTGGATTTTATATTCCAACTAAACATCATCATGATAAAGCCGAATTCGATGCATTAAAAGAAGCAGCGATTAAATTAGAAAAATTGTTGTTATCTACTGGGATTACGGAAGATGAATTGTTCAATGAATTTCGCTCGTTACGCGAAGGGAAAAGAAAAAAATAAGAACGGAAATTCATTAACAATAAGGAACGCCAATGCCTTCAGCTATTCTGGTTTTAGATGCCAACATTATTATTCGTGCAGTATTAGGCGAAAGAGTTAAAAAATTTTTAATTAACAATATTGAAGCTGTTGATTTTTTTACACCTGATACTTGCATAAAAGAAGTTGAAAAATACTTACCAATACTTTTTGAAAAACGCAGTCTTTCATCCGATTTAGCATTAGATATTTTTTCCAAAGTAAAGCCGTTATTGCAAGTAGTTGATAAAAGTATTTATTATGAGCGCGCAGCTGATGCTCAACAGCGAATAAAAGATCGAGACTTTTTTGATTGGCCTGCCGTGGCAACTGCTTTGATATTTAATTGTCCGATCTGGACCGAAGATAAAGATTTTTTTGGAGTGGGGATTCCCACCTGGACAACTGATCGGGTTCATGTTTTTTTTCAATCAATAAAAAATTAAAAATTTAATGCAACGACTTGTCATCATTCTAAAAGAGAGACTTGAAGATCATGCTTGTGTATTTTGCAGCCCGTCACATTGTTACAAAACGCAACAATGCAAACCACACCGTCACCGTCCATATGTCAGACCTGACCCCGTTCACATTTCTGACCCACGTAAACTAAGGGGTTAGTCTTATTACATTGCTAACTTTTATTTCTTCTTCTTTTCCAAGGTCATGGGGGTGAATTTTGCGCCAGTGTTCCTGAAACAACTCAAGCTCTGATGGACGCGTATAATGAGTTTCCGTAATAGATGGGTCTTTTGGTGAATACGGTATTCCTCTATGTTCCAAGATAAGACACAGAGCCTTAACACAGTTTGGATCCATTGTGCCAGCCGTGATTCTTACGGGTTCGGGTTGTGTTTTACTATCAGGCGGCGGCGCAATTGCTTCTAAATTATTAAGATTAACTGCTGCCCATTCAAGATAAGCCTTCCCTGGGATTTTCGTTGTGTTTATGCCAAAACCAAATGAGCTGATGGGTTTTACATTATCAAATGCTGGTACTTGAGCATTTGCCTGGGCTGGAGTTTGAAAGTGAAAATAAGATACAGCGCTCTTATCATCTCTTACTTGCAGAGTTGCGGTGCGTGCAATAACGGTCTGACCAGTTTTAGAGTCCTTGTCCTCTATACGCACATCCAGTGGAATAGATCGGGCTTCTAATGGTTTTATTTCTTTTGTATTACCCCCTGGCGCACCTATTGATGCAAAGCCTACGGCTTGACTTTGGCCTCCAAAAAAAGCATCGATCTGTTGCTGTGCTACAGCTGGAGAAACGGATTCTTGTGCAACGTTACCTGTAACAGCATCTACTCTTGCTCGATCAGCAGGTGAAAGCACGCTTTGAGTAATGTGACGCTTAGTTACATCCCTTTTAACTTCTAGATTTGTTTTGATTTCTTTTAGATTTGCTTCAATACCGCTTATTTTGTGTAGGTTAGCTTTTGCCTCTTGCTCCCTTTCCTGATTCGGAGGTACTTCAGCTTGGGCAGTGCGCAGGTAAGTTTGTAATTTCAATTTCATTTCAAAAACAGCATCATCAATTGACTCAACTCTTTTAGCATCAACCGTTGAACTTTTTCCACGTTCCGTGACCTCCGAATAATGGTCAAGAAGTGCGGAAAAGCTTTCTTGTCTCTCATGAATATAGTCGTACTTTACTTGAGACTGAGGAGTGTTGAGATTAAGGGGCGGAGCCGCTGTAAATTCTCTATTTCGATTTTCGTCAAGGATTGCGTTGATAGCTTTAAGGTCGTCTGGCTTTTTCTCATCTAATTGAGCGTTCACTTTAGTAGGACCCATCGCAGTTACTAAAGCGGCGCGGGTAACAGCTGCTTGTGCGTCTATAATTTTTTGATCATTAGGCATAAAAACAGTGCCGCTAGCTAGTAGTCTTTCCTTAAGGCGATTTCCTATATTAGGATCCGCTAGAACTGCAGCGGAATTATCATGTTCAGCAGTGATCTTGGCAAAGTCACCGTATCCTTGTAGATAGTTATGGGGTGGATTGGTACGATGAGCAAAAGCGCTGTTTACCACACCATCGAAGGTAGGCGCATTAGCACCAATAGGTAGACCAGCAACCCCGACATTAAGAGTATCGACGTCCTGACGGTGTGCTAAAAAGGTTGGATTAGCGTTTGCATAAATGATTAAAGCTTCTCGCAATGCGGGTTCGCCAATAGAAAGCAAAGGCTTAATCCGTCGATGCTCAGCATCGATAAGAGCGAAGGCAGGTATACCCGCAGCAGCATCACTTCGGAAATAGTTAGCAGCAGGTTTATTGTCACCAAACTTATTTTGTACTACGCGGTCGAAGTCAGCCGCACTAGCGCCAATAGGTAGTCTAGCGATTCGGCTATTAAGATCATTAACTTGCTGAATAGTTGGTTGAAACAATGGGTTAGCGGCCAAATGAGCGATCATGGCTGTGCGTAAAGCAGGTTGGGCGATGGCACTTAATATAATACGCGATCTGTGCGCAACGATGTGATCCCGAATGGCATCGGTTTGGCCATCGGGTAAGGTCTGTGCATTAACGTCCGCATTGCCAACGGATGCATTCACCTGACCATCCACGAGTCGTAATGCATTAATGTAAGCTCTCACGGCATTTCCGTTAGCATTCGCTGCTAAAGGAAGAATGTGCGCCGGATTAACATTAGCCGTGATA
>Ga0207089_1134_pt1 | contig 8625 bp, 9 predicted proteins | sample Alteio_BWMinHeat_49_FD_153571 | JGI IMG/M metagenome (GOLD analysis project Ga0207089, IMG submission 153571) | Enriched cells from forest soil in Barre Woods Harvard Forest LTER site, Petersham, Massachusetts, United States -... | ecosystem: Environmental > Terrestrial > Soil > Temperate forest >...
GTGGATACGGGTGACTCGTGGTACAATTTAGTCATGACCACACAACTATCCGATACGTCTCAAGAGCATATTGATTGGTTACTTGCCCAGTTAATACGTATTCAGAAATCATTACCCTTCAATAGTCAGCTGGAAAAAGATATTGGCAACATCATGAGCCGATTTCATACTGAAATTCTTGATGAATATGGAGCGACTTCTGTCTTATCCCTTTCAACCGAGAAAAAATTTTTTAGGATGGTTGACGATCTTTCCGCTATTTTGCAACGAGAAAAATTAGAGTATAGCGAATTCAAGAGTCATATTCCGAGGCAGGATCATCATGTTATGTTGATTATGTTGGAAGAGATATTGAAAAAAAGTCAGGCCTGGATCCTGAAGTGAAAATAAAAAAATCTATATTTATCAACGTGTTACGCGATGTTAATTAGGAGGCGCTAAAAGGGAACAAAAAAATTGTGTTATAAATCAATGCGTTATATTTTTTCTCACAAAAATCACTCGTCGATAAGCCTAAATTATCTTATTAATCAACTAGTTATACAAAACCTCCCAGGAGGTAGTTATGCATCTTTATAACAACTCACTTGCCTTCATCTCCATCTTTGTGAAGATGAAGATCAACACAAAAATAAAGTGTGCATACCCTAGGAAAGCAGGATGATTTATTTTCAGATAATTGTTTTGGTGTTTTTTACCAAAACAATTATCTGAAACACCATCTACCTCAACCGCTCCAATGCCATTTTTTCCGCAACCTCATTTGTCGCACGATTTTCTTTTTGTGCCTGTTCGAAAACATCGGTAACGGTATAATAAATATCACCTACGTGTTCTTTGGCTTTTTGGATATTGGCATGATCATATGCTGCTGCGACATAAATCAATCCGCCAGCGTTAATCAAAAAATCAGGAGCATAGAGAATGCCTCGCTCATGCAACAGTACGCCGTGATGTTGATGAGCCAGCTGATTATTGGCAGAACCCGCAACAATAGGCACTCGCAAACGTTTAATTGTGTTTAAGTTTAAGATTGAACCCAATGCACAGGGAGCAAATACCTCAGCTTCCACATCGTAAATTGCATCCGGTAAACATGTGTTTGCGCCAAATTCATCGACACAGCGCTGGAGGACATTTTGATTGATATCGCACATCGTCAAGCGCGCACCGCGAGCATGCAATTCTTTTGCAAGATAATACCCAACATGGCCTGCACCCTGAATGGCGACATGTACGCCATCTAAATTATCACGACCCAATTTAAATTTTACCGATGCCTCAATCCCACGTCTGACGCCAAACGCTGTTTGTGGCGAAGGGTCACCGCCTACACCAGACGCTGTGGTACATGTCACAAATGGAGTCCGCGTTTGTATAATGTCCATGTCTTCCGAACTTGTGCCGCTATCCACTGCGGTAATATAACGCCCGCCTAATTCATTAACAAAATCACCGAATGTTTCAAAAAATGCTTTACGATCTTTAATGACTTTTGGCTTGAGGATAACGGCTTTGCCACCGCCGTGATTGAGGTTACTGATTGCCGCTTTAACGCTCATCATATAACCCAAGCGAATGGCATCTTCGAATCCAGCATCGGTCGTCGGATATTGCACCAAACGGCAACCGCCGATCGCCGGGCCGCGTTTTAAATTATGGACTGCAACAATCGCTTTGAGACCTGTTGCATGATCAAACTTAATATGGACTTGGCCAAAATTCAGGAAATCCGCATAACGAAAAAGTCCATCAAGGGCTGTGTGATGGGTTTTAGATTGAAGGTTAACTGGCTGTTTCATTGCAACGTCCCTTATTGTTTTTTCTATGACATCCATATTTTCTCTCCAGCAGAAATCCTCCTTTTTTACTACCCTTAGGAATGACAGTCAATTCAATTTACTTACCGTGTTTTTTCAATCGGCGTATTGTGCGGATTTGAGCAACAGCTTCTGCTAGTTCTGCGGTTGCTTTCGCCAGATCGATTTCAGATGTTTTGTCTTCTAATAATTTTTCAGCGCGCTCCTTCGCCGCGACAGCTGCTGCTTCATCAATGTCACCCGCGCGCAGGACGGTATCGGCTAACACCGTTACAACGAAGGGTTGAATTTCCAGCATGCCGCTCGAAACATAGAACACTTCTTCCTGTTGATTAGGTAAGATAGCTCGCACGTTACCGGCTTTGAGCGATGTAATCAGCGGAGCGTGACCTGGGGCAATGCCCAGTTCACCCAGTTCGCCTGTCGCAAAAACCATTTCCGCTTGGCCTGAGAAAATCTCAGCTTCTGCACTTGCAATATCTAAACGTAGTGTCACGCTTGTCATCTCATTTATACCTTACAACGATTTCGCTTTTTCCACCGCTTCTTCAATTGTGCCGACCATATAAAATGCTTGTTCGGGCAAGTGATCATATTCACCGGATACAATGCCCTTGAAGCCGCGAATGGTTTCTTTAATGGGTACATAGCGTCCCGGTGTTCCAGTAAATATTTCTGCCACAAAGAATGGCTGCGACAAGAAACGCTGGATTTTACGCGCACGGGTTACGGTGAGTTTATCTTCTTCTGACAATTCATCCATCCCTAAAATCGCGATGATATCTTTCAATTCTTTGTAACGCTGCAATGTTCTTTGCACCGACAGTGCAACGTCATAATGTTCTTGACCGACAATCAGGGGATCAAGCTGACGGCTGGTCGAATCCAATGGATCAATTGCCGGATAAATACCCAATTCAGCAATTTGACGTGACAAGACAACCGTTGCATCCAAGTGCGCAAAGGTGGTTGCAGGAGAGGGATCTGTCAAGTCGTCTGCTGGAACATAAACTGCTTGCACCGAGGTGATGGAGCCTTTTTTAGTCGAGGTAATACGCTCTTGCAATGTTCCCATTTCTTCTGCCAGTGTCGGTTGGTAACCGACTGCAGATGGAATACGTCCAAGCAATGCGGAGACTTCCACGCCTGCCAGGGTATAACGATAAATATTATCAATGAATAGCAACACGTCACGGCCTTCATCGCGGAAACTTTCAGCGATCGTTAAGCCTGTCAATGCAACACGTAATCGGTTGCCCGGTGGTTCATTCATCTGACCGTAGACCAGCGATACTTTATCCAATACGTTGGATTCTTTCATTTCAAGATAGAAATCGTTACCTTCACGAGTCCGTTCCCCCACACCCGCAAAAACAGAATAACCACTGTGCTCAATGGCGATGTTACGGATTAATTCCATCATGTTAACTGTCTTGCCAACGCCCGCGCCGCCGAATAATCCGACTTTACCGCCTTTCGCAAATGGACAAACCAAATCGATGACTTTGATACCTGTTTCAAGTAACTCTTCGGAAACCGCCTGTTCAGCAAAACTGGGCGCTGGGCGATGGATTGGTAAATATTGATCGGTATCGATAGGACCTGCTTCATCGATTGCATTGCCTAACACATCCATGATGCGGCCTAAGGTGGGTTTTCCGACGGGAACTGAAATAGGTGCACCTGTGTTCATCACACTCAGTCCACGGCTCAATCCATCAGTGACACCCATCGCAATCGTTCTGACGACACCATCGCCAAGCTGCTGTTGAACTTCCAGCACGATATTCTTGTCTTCGATTTTGAGCGCATCATAAATTTTGGGCACAGCATCACGTGGAAATTCAACGTCTACCACTGCACCGATAATTTCAGCAACATGACCAACACTCATTACTCTACCTCTCTAGTAAAAATTTTTAGACGACTGCTGCACCCGCAACAATTTCTGTTAATTCACGTGTAATCGCAGCTTGGCGTGCCTTATTGTATACCGTTTGCAAATCGCCAATTAACTCTGACGCGTTTTCACTGGCGTTTTTCATCGCAACCATACGGGCTGCCTGTTCGCAGGCAATATTTTCTATGACACCGCGATACACTTGTGACTCAATATAACGCGTCAGCAATTTATCCAACAAAATACGTGCATTGTCAGGCTCATAGATATAATCCCAATAATGCGCCAGTTTCTCATTCGTTGATGGGACGACTGGCAAAATACGCTGAATGTGCGGCTCTTGTTTCATGGTATTAACAAATTCATTTGAACAAAGGTACAAGGCATCGATGCGATTATCCAAATACGCATCCAGCATGACTCTCACCACGCCGATTAAATCAACGACAGAAGGTGAATCACCTAAATGGTCCGTCTGAGCGAGAATATTTCCGCCTATGCGTTTAAAAAATCCTTCGCCTTTAGTACCGACCAAGCACAAACTGATTTCAGCGGATTTTTCTTTCCATTCTTTAATGTGATTGATCGCTGTTCGGAGCAAATTGGTATTTAACCCCCCGCACAATCCACGGTCTGTTGTAATAACAATAAAACCAACGCGCTTAATGTCACGTTCCTGTAAGTAAGGATGACGGTATTCAGGATGGCCTTTGGCTAAGTGCCCAATAACTTGCAAAATTTTTCTCGCATAGGGCTGGGCGTGTTTCATGCGTTCTTGCGCTTTACGCATTTTGCTGGCAGCCACCATTTCCATGGCACGTGTTATTTTTTGCGTGTTCTTGATGCTGCGAATTTTTGTGCGTATCTCTTTTGCGACGGCCATGCACCATTACCTTTTTAAACTGTGAAGGTTTTTTTGAACGACTCAACAAGATGGCGAATCGCTTTCGCAATTTCATCATTGTAATCACCTGACTTATTAATTTTTTCCATCAGTTCGCCGTGATTATTGCGCAAGTCGTTCAATAATTCATGTTCGAACTCAGCCAATTTATTCAGTGGGACATTGTCCAGAAACCCTTGATCTGCCGCGAACAAAATAACGCCCATTTCAGCAATAGATAAGGGTTGATACTGCTTCTGCTTCATGATTTCAGTGATGCGCTGACCACGCTCTAATTGTTTGCGGGTCGAGTCATCTAGATCTGACAAGAATTGGGAAAATGCCGCCAATTCACGATATTGCGCTAATGCTAAACGTACGCCACCTGCCAGCTTCTTAATAATCTTGGTTTGCGCTGCACCACCCACGCGTGACACAGATAAACCCGCATTAATCGCTGGGCGAATGCCAGAGTTAAATAAATCTGTTTCAAGGAAAATTTGCCCGTCCGTGATGGAAATCACGTTGGTGGAAACGAATGCAGAAACGTCACCTGCCTGAGTTTCAATAATCGGCAACGCGGTCAATGAACCTGTTTTGCCTTTGACTTTACCATCAGTTAATTTTTCTACGCACGCAGCGTTAATACGTGACGCACGCTCTAACAAACGTGAGTGCAGATAAAAAATATCGCCCGGATAGGCTTCACGACCCGGTGGACGACGCAATAATAAAGAAATTTGGCGATATGCCCATGCTTGTTTAGTTAAGTCATCATAAATAATAAGTGCATCTTCACCTTTATCACGGAAGTATTCACCCATCGAACAACCCGCGTACGGTGCAATGAATTGCAGTGCCGCGGCTTCCGCTGCCGGTGCTGCAACAATAATTGTGTGTTCCATCGCGCCATGTTCTTCTAACTTTCGCACCACGGATGCAATCGATGATGCTTTTTGACCGATTGCAACATAAATACATTTCACGCCCGTACCGCGCTGATTAATGATGGTGTCAATTGCGACCGCTGTTTTACCGGTCTGGCGATCACCAATGATTAATTCACGCTGGCCGCGACCGATTGGCACCATGGAGTCAATCGACTTCAATCCCGTTTGCAGTGGTTGAGAAACGGGTTGGCGCGCGATAACACCTGGCGCCACTTTTTCAACGGGGGATGTTTTGTCTGTATTAATCGGGCCTTTGCCATCAATCGCGTTACCTAATGCGTCAACCACGCGACCCAACAGCGCTTCACCGACGGGCACTTCCAAAATTCGGCCCGTGCATTTTGCAGTTTGTCCTTCAGCGAGATGATCTGCACGTCCCAGCACCACTGCACCGACATAATCACGTTCCAAGTTCATGGCGAGGCCGTACGTATTTTCATCGAACTCAATCATTTCACCTTGCATCACATCCGCAAGACCGTGGATACGCACAATACCATCCTTCAAGCTGACAATGGTACCTTCGGTACGAACTTCGGCCGCGATATTGAATTTCTGTATTCGCTGTTTGATTAACTCACTAATTTCAGATGGACTTAATTGCGTATGTTGCATATATCATTACCTTTAAGAAATTCCCGAAATAAACTCAACCATTCGATTCAGTTTGCCGCGCACAGAACCATCAAGCACGGTATCTCCCGCTCTGATCACTGCGCCACCCAATAAATTTGTATCTATGCTGCACTCTAACGAAATTTCTCGCTGCAACCGTTTTGTTAATGCACTCGATAATTTCTGCTGGTACCCTTTGTCCAATTCAACCGCAGAAATCACTTGTACTGTTAAAGTCTTCTCTTGTTCCGCACGATATGATTTAAATAAATCGGCAATGTCAGGCAACACAGGGAGACGATCATATTCTGCTAAGAGCCGAATAAAATTCGACATCTCTGTATTAAGCAGCGAAGCCAAAATATCACTGTAAAAATCTGTCATCTGTTTTAAGGTAATACTTGGATTGGCTAACAGCTTCCGTACAGACTCATCCTGCGTCAGTCGCGCTGCAGCATCCAATACAGCTTCCCAGGCGGGAATAGCATGGTGGGCCGACGCATACTCAAATGCGGCGGTCGCGTACGGTCTTGCGAGTGTTGTCATTTTTCCAGTTGTCATATTTCTGCTGCAAACTCATCTAGTAATGCTGTATTGGTAGACACATCGAGATTACGCTTAATAATTTTTTCAGCTCCCGCAATGGCTAAATTGGCAAGCTGTTTGCGCAATATTTCTTTGGCCTGACTCACTTCGAGTGCGATTTCATCTTGAGCATGCTCAATAATACGCTTCGCTTCGATGCGTGCGCTTTCTTTCGCTTCCTCGACGATTTGCACAGATCGTTTGTGGCCTTGCTCGACGACTTGAGACGCCTCTAAGCGTGCATCCCGAATGATATTTAATGCTTTATGCTCAGCCGCTTCCAGCTCACGCTTACTACGCTCTGTCGCTTCCAAGCCCGCAGCAATTTTCTTTTCGCGCTCAAGCATTGCTTTGGTAATAGGCGGCCATACATATTTCATGGTGAACCACACCAAGAGCGCAAATGTGATTAGCTGGCCGATTAAAGTTGCATTAATCTCCATTCTTTATCCTCTACTATTAACTCACGGGTTGTTGTGCTGCAGCGAGTACTGCGTTAATCAATGGGTTCTTTGACGCAAATAAGAGGAACAAACCCATCGCGATAGAAATAACGGCGAATGCGTCCACTAGCCCCGCGACAATGAACATACGCACCATCAACATCGGTGACAATTCCGGCTGACGCGCAACACCTTCAAGAAACTTACCACCCAACACGCCGAAACCAATCGCGGTACCGAGTGAAGACAAACCAAGTAACAAACCAACAGCAACTGCTGTATACCCTTGAACTTGACCAACTATGCTTGCAATTTCCATGAGACCTCCTAGTTTATTAATGCGTTTCATGCGCCATACTTAAATACACTATCGTCAGCATCATGAAAATAAATGCCTGAATAGAAATAATCAAAATATGGAATATCGCCCATATTCCGCCTGGCAACCACTGCAACCACCAGGGCAGCAATGCAATCAATATAAATATCAACTCGCCTGCGAACATGTTTCCGAAAAGTCGCAGCGCCAAGGTAAATGGCTTCGCAACTTCTTCAATTATGCGAAAGGGTACGTTCAGGAAAAACAGATAGGGGCCGAACGGTTTAGTTAAAATTTCTTTGCCTAAGGCCCAGCCTTTGACTGTCACATTGTAGAAAATAATAAGCAGAAAAACGCTGATCGACATGGCGAATGTTGCATTGGGGTCAGCCGTGGGAACGTTTTTAAAATGATGAATGCCAAGCAGCCCTAATAAATGCGGCAACAAATCAACCGGCAACAAATCCATTGCATTCATCCAGAAAATCCAGAGAAACACGACTAACGCCAGTGGTGCAATCAACTGGCTCTTGCCATGATACGATTCATGCACCGTGCCTTGAACAAACCCAATCACTATCTCAACCGCATTCTGTAATTTACCCGGCACGCCCGGTGTCATTTTCACTGCGATGTAGCGCAGCAGTGCTGCGAGGGACAGACCAATAACCAATGAAACAAACAATGTATCCAAATTGAAGGACCAAAATCCACTCGTGCCAAAATGCGGATTCAAGTCTACCGTCAAATGGTCAAGATGATGTTGTATATACTCACCTGATGTCATTGTTTCACTCACTCGCTCACTCCCTCGTGTCTTGCCAAAATAAACATGGACGCTAACCAAAACGCAATAACCGCGCCAAGAAAGCCAATTAACACAAACAATAAATTAACCGGCATATATTTCACGATTAATACAAATAACACGCCGCTTAATAACAACTTAACGCCTTCGCCCGCGACGAATAACAATAAAAATTGTTTCGCCACTTGCGCACCCCCGCGGGTAAAAACGCGCCATACGAATAAGAACGTTGGCACCCAATATGCCAGGGCGCCTAACAAGGTTGATAAACCACTGTTTAAGCCCTGTAATAAAAACATGGC
>Ga0207089_1136_pt1 | contig 8336 bp, 9 predicted proteins | sample Alteio_BWMinHeat_49_FD_153571 | JGI IMG/M metagenome (GOLD analysis project Ga0207089, IMG submission 153571) | Enriched cells from forest soil in Barre Woods Harvard Forest LTER site, Petersham, Massachusetts, United States -... | ecosystem: Environmental > Terrestrial > Soil > Temperate forest >...
GCATGTCAACTATACATGAAAATTTCATTGCATGCAGATCATTTATGGGAATGACATCAGGAAATCTGTTGCCAGCGTCACGCAATAGTATGCTATTCAAAAGTTTCCTTCCTTTTTCTTTACGGATTTTATTTGTCTCGCTTTTTTTCATTATATCTAGTGATTGTTCAGTAAATTCATTGACAAGAGTGGCAGAAAGCTTTGCACTAGGGGACTCGTTAAGAGGCAAGGACTTTTCAATCTCTAGATAGTCTCCAGGTGCTCTTGCTACACCCATGCCAGCTATTCTTGCATAGGCAGGGTCTGTGTTGCTTATTTCAGAGGATAGACGTTCCCCCTCACATCTTATTCTAACAACCAGCCTGTGTCCTATGGTTGGTGCTACAACAACTGAAGCTTTAGGATTTGAAAATTTTATCTTTCGTTCTATCTCAAGCGAAACTGCAAGAGCATCATCTTTCTCTATGTTTCTTCCAGCTCTTCTATCAATTATGATGTTCTCATCATTTACTGTTGCAAAGTTCCCACGCAAGGCCAAGTCTCCGTCTTTGAAGTCTATGCCTATTCCTATTGCTTCTATCACACCCCTGCCAACATAATCTACATGTTGAAATTTGTATCCTAGCATGTTAAAAACTGCAATATCGGATTGAGGAGCAATTCCTTTTCCTACTGATATGACTTGGCCTATGGAACCATTTTTTGCAATTCTATCAAGATTGGGAGTCTTTGCAAAGCTTAGCGGAGTAGAACCTTTTAGATCTGGATGCGGAAGATCTCCAATGCCATCTAGCAGAACATATATCATATGTACATCAGAATTATCGGAAATTTTTCATCAGCTCACTTTCCGAGTTTGTTGTGTTACACATAAACTTTACAATATTTTTTTATCCGATCTTTGAAAAGGTTTTAACTTACTAGATATGGACTGTATTGATATGGGGGATCTGCGTAAAGATTATGTCGTTGAGAAGTTTGTTATTGTTTCCCCCAACAACCATGTATCTACAGATTCAAAAAAATGTCCATTCTGTCCTGGAAATGAATCCATGACAAACCCGTCATCACTTTCACTTGTAGCAAAAGATGGCATGTTGCAAAGGCTTCAGGACAGTGAAGATTATTTTGTTGAAGGCTGGTCGGTTCGGGTTTTTGAAAGTAAAAATCCTGTTGTCTCTACAGACTCTGAAAATTCTTTCAGTGATAGACCGCTGTATAGTGAACCTGCTTATGGGTATCACTACATCGTAGTTGCATCTGAAAAACACAAAGATTCTCTTGCCACATTGCCTACAGAACAGTGGTCAAACGTTCTAGTAGTTATTCAAGACAGACTTCGTTGGCTCTATACACAAAGGGGAGTCACATATGTCTCAATTTACGTTAATCATGGCAAAGAAGCAGGTGGCTTTACCCCTCATCCTCACATAAACGTCGTCACTTTTTCCACAATACCTCCAACAATAGAACTGGAAGCAGAGGCTGCGCACAAAATTTTAAATGAAAAGGGAATATGTGCAATGTGCCAGGCTGTAGCTACAGAGACAGGAGGACCAAGACAAATACTCCAGACTGAAGGATTTCTTGCATTTTGCCCATGGGCACCATCTCATCCGTATGAATTCTGGATTTATCCAAAAAAACACATAACAAGTTTTTCAAAAATTACACAAAAGGAGATTAATGATCTGTCATTGATCTTACGTGCAACACTAGGTGGACTAGCAACTACAATGAAAAATCCTTCTTACAACATGGTCTTTCATCTTTCACCAGAAAAGAAAAACAATAGACAAATCCATTGGCACATTGAAGTATATCCACAAAATGATTCTTGGTCAGGACTTGAACGAGGATATGGAGTGTTTCTAAACAAGATTACTCCGGAAAAAGCTGCAGAAGAATTGGGCACTTCGTGCAGAAAAGAACTTGCTAATCTTGTCGGTATTGTCTAAATGACACATATCTTTCTAATCTAGAATTAAAAATAACATTTGTCGTATCAATCACTTGGTTTATTTATTGAATTGAAAAAATAATATCTGTGGCAATTGAAAAATGGGTTGGCGGTGCGAGCCTTGCTTGGTTTATATTGTTTGTTGCTGAAATTTTATCACTGTTTAATTTTCTTGCACATGCTTCACCTATGGACATGGAAGGATTTGACATTGGACCCAAAGTGCTTGAATTCATTTCAATTGGTATTGGACCTGCATTAATTCTAGCTGGTCTGTCGTATTTATTATCACGAAGATATGGTTCAAGATTTATCGGTTCAATGGTTGTTACGAGTGGTGCCATATTGTTTGGAGGTATGTATTATGCCAACACTTTGCTTTCTACTCTAAATCCTATGTATCGTATTACTGAAGTAACACTTTGTCCGCCGATATTTATGGCAGCATCAATACCTGTCATGATAATTGGCGGTCTGTTGTTCAAGACTAAACCCAGACCAAAAAAAAGACTATTTTTTTGATCGATGATCAATTCTCATAGAATTTGAAAAATGCTTAAACCCCAGTTTTTTATAAAATGGCATTACCTCATCTGTACAATCAAGTACAGTTTTGTAGCAGCCTTTTTTTTCCGCATATTGGATTAGCGCTTTGATTAGTTTTAGGCCAATTCCTTCTCCCTGGTATTCCTTGTTTACTACCACATCTTCGATGTGGCCTACCTTGCCACCATCATGGATGAATTTTTGTTCGACAAATATGGTTGCAGCACCTATTATTTTTGAATCATGTACTGCAACATAGATGATATGGTCTGGTATTGATTTTATTTTCTTAAATATTGTTTTGGCTTTTTTTGGGCTCAGATCACTTGCTTTTCTAAGGGAATCTAATGATTCCAAAAAACCATTGAAGAGATCCTTTTCTTGTAATTCGCGAATTTTTACAGTCATGGTTTGGTGTTAGATTTGGCCAAGCTTTTCGATATAATGCTGGTATGCTTTTCTATAGGAAGTTTTGTCTCCAATATCCATGAAACCTTTTTTAATTAAAAATCCATTCACTTTGTTTTTTCGTGTGATTGCATTTTTTATAACATCATCCATGCCATAGGGTTTGTTTGGAGGAATTAATTTTAGTATACCAGGCTCCATCACATAACATCCAACGTTGATGTTTCCCTTTATCTCTGGTTTTTCTTTCCATGCTGTTACTTTGTTGTTCTTGTCCGTCTCTATGAATCCATATTGAAGCTTTGTCTTGTATTCAAATAATGCCATGGTGACAAATGATTTTTTTCTTTTATGATAATCTGTCATGTTTTTTAAATTAAAGTCAAAAATAGAATCGCCATAGACACAAGCAAAAGTATCATCGATAAATTCTTCAGCTGTCTTTAGTTGTCCGGCTGTTGCAAAAGGCCTGTTTGCTACTGCATATTCTATTTTTACTCCAAACCTGCTTCCATCCTCAAAATAGTCCTCGATTATTCTTCTCAAATAGCTGACACACAGAACAATGGAATCTATGTTGCTCTTTTTTATCCAGTCAATCAAATGCTCAAGGAGTGGTTTTTCACCAAGAGGAAGCATTGCTTTCGGAAGAAAAGTCGTATATGGTTGGAGTCTGGTACCCAGTCCGCCTGCAAGAATTACAGCTTTCACGAAACTATGTTTGGAATTCTGGTATTTATGTTGAAGGATGAAATGGTATCATGAAATTATTTTGGCAAGCTTGCCAAGAACTACGTTTGGAGTTGTTCCAAAGATAATGATCATTGGCTCTTTTCCAAGGTCACCCTTGTGAAATATTAAATCTACAGGCTTGGATGACTTGATTGCGTTTTTAATTCCCCATGATATTGTGTTTCCTTCTTTGATTCTGGTTTTAGACGACTCAGTTTTTCTTTCATAGTGAGATACAGAAAGTTTTTTTGAAATTGCTTTTTTGATAAATTCTTTGTCATATTTTATGTTAATACCAGATCTTATGGCAGGAAACTTTTTTGCCATTTCCAAAACTGCAGAACCAACGTGCCTCGAACCACCATACTTTAGACTGCCAGCAACTACTATGCTATTTTCAACTTTAACAATTCTGCCAGACACTCCCAAAATATCATTTAATGATTTAGGATTTTTTCTTGAAAAAACAAAGTTTGTTTGAACTTCTGGTATGTATTTGGATATGTTTTTTAAATTTGTAAATTTACAAATTGCATCTGATAATTCCTTTTCTATTTCATCACCGTTGATTGGTTTTGTTACAAATATTCCCTTTCCAATTTTTTGTGAATTTACTATGGATTTAAACGAGAATTCTTTTGCCAACTTTACCGCATTTTTGAGGCTATGGCCTTTTGCAAGACTTGCTGCTAAGGAGGCTGAAAAATTACATCCTCCACCATGGGTTGTACGATTTATTCTCTTTCCAGAAAAAGAATAAAATTTGGTTTTCTCCAGAACATAGTCTGTTACATTTTTGCCATCCAAATGACCGCCTTTTATTACTACATTTTCTGCACCCATCTGATGGATCTTGGATGCGGCTATTCTAACATCTTTAGGTGTCCTTATCTTCATATCTGCAAGCCTCTCAGCTTCTGGTACGTTAGGAGTTATGACAAAAGACAGGGGCACAAGTAATTTTTTAAAAAGAGGAAACGCCTCATTTTGTAATAGTACTCCGCCAGTTGTTGATTCAAACACTGGATCCAAAACTATTGATATTTTGGTATTTTTTAATTCAGAATATATTGCTTTTATTGTTGATGACTTGTATACCATCCCGATTTTTATCACATCAATATTAAAATCTGACAAAACTGATTCAAGTTGACTTTGAATCATGTTAGGAGAAATTTCTTGAACTTTGGAAAATTTTGATGTGTTCTGACTGGTTATTGCTGATATGACTGTCAGACCATGGACTCCAAGTGTAGCAAATGTTTTCAAATCTGATTGGATTCCAGCCCCTGCTGATGGATCAGATCCTGCTATGGATAATACAATCACAAATTTAAGACATGAAACTCACGTTTAAATCCAATCATTTGGTAGAAATAATGATTTGACTACGCAAATGAGTTCTGCACGTAGGGGAATTGCAACAGAAGAAATGAAAACAGTTGCAAAAGACGAAGATGTAACCTTAGAATGGTTAATGCCCAAGATAGCAAACGGTTCAATAATTATTCCACACAATAATGAAAGACCGCAGAAAATTAGAGTAGTAGGTATTGGAAAAGGAATGAAAACCAAAGTAAATGTAAACATTGGTAATTCAACACTTTCAAATAATTTGGAAGAGGAGATAAAAAAAGCAAAAATTGCGGTAAAGTATCATGCTGATACAATAATGGACTTGAGCGACGGTGGTGATGTAGGACTCTTTAGAAGAACTCTCTTAGATACTGCACCAATAACGTTTGGTACAGTTCCTGTGTATGAAGCATATAATTACGGCGTGCAAAAGAGCAAGAACCCGCTTGATATTACCGAGGATGATTTTCTAAAAGCCTTTGAAAGAAACATCAAAGATGGTGTTGATTATACCACGATACACTCTGGAATTACAAAAGATATTGCAAAAAGAATTCTTTCAGTAAAAAGACATGCTGGAATAGTAAGCAAAGGTGGTACCATTACTGCTGCCTGGATGTTAAAGTATGACAAAGAAAATCCATACTTTGAGCATTTTGACTATCTTATTGAATTGGCAAGAAAATATGATGTGACATTTAGCTTGGGAGATGCTCTAAGACCTGGCTCAATTCTGGATTCTCATGACGAATTACAAGTGCAAGAAATGATCAATATCTCCAGGTTGACAAAACGAGCTCATGAAAAAGACGTACAGGTTATGGTTGAAGGTCCAGGACATGTTCCTCTAAACGAAGTTGCAGCAAACGTGCGACTCGCAAAGTCTTTGATAGGTGATGTTCCATACTATGTATTGGGTCCACTTGTGACTGATATTGCATCTGGTCATGATCATATTGCAAGTGCTATAGGTGCTGCAATTTCGGCAAGTGAAGGAGTGGATTTATTGTGTTATCTTACACCGTCTGAGCATTTGGCATTACCAACTCCAGAAGAAGTGAAGGCAGGATTGATTGCATATAGAATTGCGGCCCATGCGGGTGATTTGGTAAAGTTGCGTGACAAGGCAATAAAATGGGACATGGAGATGACTGAGGCAAGACGTACATTAAACTGGGAAAAAACAAATTGCACTTTCTATAGACCCAGAAGAGGCAGCTCGCATTCATGGGAGAGTTGGCCAGATAAATGGTAATACAGTTCCATGTACAATGTGTGGAGGAGCTTGCGTGTACATCATGTTGCCACAACAAAGATACAACAATCCTGATGAGATAGAAAAATTACAACAAGCTAGCTAGTACTTTGTCCAAGCTTGGAACTGTCTGATATTTTGAAATTTCATTAGCATAAATCCACCTGTATTCTGAATTCTCCCAATTCAGTTTTATGATTGGTTCTTTTACAGAAAACAAAAACGGGAAAACTGTCCATTCATGATTTGTATACTGTGAGCTTATCTGCATTTGAGGCGCCGTCTTGAGTAGAACAAAAGAATTCTCTGTTACTCCTATTTCTTCAAAAATCTCTATCTTTGCTCTTTGTAGAGGTTCTTCATTTCCTTCTATTATGCCACTTATGCCGGCCCACAGATCTTTCATGCTCTTTACGTTTTGACTACGCTTTAAAATAAGAAACTTGTCTGCATGCAAAAGAAAAGATGTGACAATTTTTGTAGAGTACAACTATTTTTCTACAGAGTTTACCATCGTTATTAATTTCTTATAAGATTCTTCAAGATCTACATTCTTTGCAAGTCTTTCCTTTGTGATGTTTATGTATTTTATAATATCTTCAGACTTGTTTTCCTGAATTAAAATAAGCATTCTACCAATATCCTTCCACAATTCTTCAGCATATCTTCTAATTTCAGGATTTGAAATAATAGTCTCCAAGAGTTCGGCTGACTCTGTCATTATTCCTGCAGTGAGTATTTTTTGAGCTTTAAACGTTGTACCTGACATTTTTTCTACCAATGTAAAGTTTTCCTCCTTTGATAGAATGTTTGCAAGTGAAAGATTGACAAGATGTGTCATGCCAAGAATCATTGCCATTTTTTTATCGTGTTCTACGGCATCAATTGAGACAAAAGTTGCATCGGGAAAAAGAGATTTTGCCATGAGAAGTTCTTTTTTTGCATCCCTGATTGGAATCGAGATAATGTTCTGGCCTTTGAGTTTTTTTGTACCTGGTCCGAACATGGGATGAATGCAAATAGGATTTACCTTGTCTGGGATTTTTGATAGTGCAGAAAATGTTTTTAATTTCAGAGATGAAATATCTATGAGATAAGAATCTCGTTTCATTTCTTTTGCAATTAGTCTGATTGTTTCGGGAGTGCGTTTTACTGGGATGGCAAGTATTACATAATCTACATTTAGAATTGCGCCAACCAAAGACTTGGCTTTGGTCACCAGTTTGTTTACAACTTCTTTTTCAGAATCATAGGCAATTACTTCAAAACCCTTCTCTATGAAATATTTTGAAAACCATTTGCCCATCTGTCCCTCGGAGCCAATAATTGCAATTTTTTTCTTTATCATACTATTTCCTTAATGTCTCATCTATTATTTGCATGCCTTCATTAAGTAAATCTTCTGGTTGGCAGGCAGATATTCTAACAAAATTCTGATAGTTTCCAAAGGCTTCGCCAGGTGCTATTGCTACTCCTAAATCAAGAAGATTGTTGATAAAAGAAGTAACATCAAAGTTATCCTTTCTTACTTTGGCAAAAAGATACATTGCTCCATCAGGATCTACAAAGTCCAACTGCATGTTTTTTGCTTTTTTTATCACAAGGTCTAGTCTGTTTTTTATGGTTTTTGCATTATCGTTTGTATCTGCATCAAGCGCTCTAAGGGCTACATACTGGATTGGTTCTGCAACATTTGTAATGCACAATGCCTGAAGCTTTACCATCTTGTCTATTATGTCTGGGCTTGATACCGCATAGCCTATTCTGAAACCTGTCATGGCATGCGATTTTGAAAACGACTGGGTTATGATGCTTTTATTGTATTCGTAGGCAAGTATGCTTTTCCATTTTTTGTATGCATAGTTTGAGTAGATCTCATCACTTAAGACATGGAGATTGTTTTTTATTGCAATCTTCATTATCTCATCTTGAATTTTTTCTGGAAGAATCTTGCCAGTTGGATTGGAGCAAAAATTCTTTCATTTTAGCTATTTGATTTTTTAATAATTTCATCCCAGATTTTTTTTGGAACTGGCATTACAGATAATCTTGAAATTCGCAAAAGCTCCCAATTTTTAA
>Ga0207089_1137_pt1 | contig 7819 bp, 6 predicted proteins | sample Alteio_BWMinHeat_49_FD_153571 | JGI IMG/M metagenome (GOLD analysis project Ga0207089, IMG submission 153571) | Enriched cells from forest soil in Barre Woods Harvard Forest LTER site, Petersham, Massachusetts, United States -... | ecosystem: Environmental > Terrestrial > Soil > Temperate forest >...
TGTGCCGGCTTTGGAGAAATGACTTTTGGGTCCATCATTACGTACAACTTGTCCAACGTGATATTGCCCAAGCCAGCGAATCATCCAAGGGCCAATCATCAAAGATACCGCCAAAGCAGTCAATGTAGCTAAAATGGCGCGCAGTGTTAAATACTGCACCACATGAAAAAAATGAAAATGTCTTGCTAATATCTCACTCAGCCAAACGAGCATCGAATAAAGTCTCCTTTAGAGCCTACTTTAACATCTATAAACAGTGTCAAGGCAGGCTCTTACCTTCTCAATATCATTAAATGGGAATTTCTCATCACCTATTTGTTGGTAGGTTTCAGCGCCTTTGCCAGCAACCAAAACACAATCTCCTGTCGTGGCACATTGTATAACGTCACGAATCGCTTTAGAACGATTATGCTCAATAATTATTTGAGCTGGATCAGAAAATCCTTGCACGATATCAGTCACAATTTGCGCTGGATCTTCATGGCGTGGATTATCGTCAGTCACAATGACTTGATCAGCATATTGTTCCGCGATTTTCGCCATCATGGGCCGCTTGCCGCGATCACGATCACCGCCACAACCGAAAAGGCAAAATAACTTGCCGCTGCAATGCGCGCGTAACGCGATCAACACTTTTTCGAGTGCATCCGGTTTATGTGCGTAATCAACTACGACTAATGGTTTATCTTTACCGCCTAAAACTTGCATTCTGCCGGGCACCGATTGGAACTTTGGCACGCATGCCAAAACTTCATGTAATGGATGACCTAACATACATAACGCACTGATTGAAGCTAACAAATTACTTACATTGAATTCACCTAACAAGGCTGCATGTAAGCGGCCACTGCCCCACGGCGTTAGAATTGTTGCAGTAACGCCAGAATGATTTAGTTGAACGTTATTGGCTACTACATCGCCAGCATGCAGCCCATAGGAAATGACTTTTTGCTGTCCTGAAAACTCAGCGATCAATTGTTTACCGAATGGATCATCCTGATTGATGATGGCAGCACGCGTCTGCGCAAACAAACGTTTCTTTGCTGCGCCATAGGCTTCCATTGTTTCATGATAATCCAAATGATCGCGGCTTAAATTGGTAAAAATTCCTAAATCAAATTCAATGCCATTAACACGGCCTTGATCCAAACTGTGTGATGAAACTTCCATTGCAACTGCTTTTGCACCTTGACGAAGAAAATCAGCAAAGGTTTTTTGTACGGTAATGACATCGGGTGTTGTTAACGTTCCGCTCTTTACCTGACCATACATGCCGTTTCCCAAGGTACCCATAATGCCGCAGGGGACATTTAATTGCATCAAAGCGGCTGCGATGAAATGTGAACAAGAGGTTTTACCACTGGTGCCGGTGACACCAATAATCTTCATTGCTTTTGCAGGATAGCCGTAAAAACGTGCAGCCAAATCGCCAGTGATTTTTTTCAGTTGTGGTATTGGAATAATGGGTACGCTTTGCTGGGTAAACTCGAGCGTCTGATTTGCTTCCACCAAAACAGCACTAGCGCCGTTGTTTATCGCCTCATGAATAAAGTGACTACCATCGAGCTGGGTGCCTGGTAAAGCAAAAAACAAATCGCCTGGTTTCACAAAACGACTGTCTAAGCATAGGTCAGCAATGTTTACATCGGCGTGTAAAACATCGGTGGGAACATTGGCTAGCAAAGCAGATAAGAGCATAAAACCGTCTTTTAATGAACTGGTAATATTTTATCTGCTAAGCATGATTTGTCTACCGATTATTAAGGCCTGTGGCTTCTAAATTAGCCAATTCAAAATCACTTGGTGGTAGAATCGGTTTTGCTGATCTAAAAACAGTTCTTGTGCTGACTTTCGCAGCTGCAACTTCTTTTTTCACAGCACTGGCGCTTTCTGTAGGAACACCTAGCTTCGCTTGAGACCCACGTTTAAATAAACTAAAAGTGTTTGCAGTTGAAATTACACGACCCTTCAAAACATCACTTAAGCCTGACTGAAGATTACTTTGCTGATCCGCGTATCTTGGATCTTTGATTAACGCTGAAGAAAGAACACCATCAGCATCACACTGTGCTAACTTACCGTCTTCACCCGGTTTGGCTAAACTTGTGGTGTGTGAAATTACCAACTGTAAACATACCTCAGCCAATTTTTTGTAAGTACTTTCTTTATTTGTAGCTTTTTCAGCAAGGTAACTCATAAGTTTCGCTTGCGCACCTTCTTCTAGTAACTTGGCTTTTTTTAATGACTGGGTATCTCTGTTAATTAAAGTCAACAAAACTCTAGTGCTAGCAACAATGCCGAGCCGTTCCGCTTCTACAGATTTTTCATCTTCAACATATTGCTTTGCAACTGCATACATTGCGGGTAAACATCCTTGCTTCGACAAGGCCGCCATTGGGTTGCGGTCCAAATTATCCTTGACATTGGAATAAGCAACAATATCCAATAAGTCTGATTTCAATGGGCCTATATGTCGGTCCTCACCATCACCCTTAATGTCGTAAATCAAATTTCTGATACTTTCAATGTGACCTATTAAATTTTCCGTAAGCTTTCGTTGGCCTCTCGCCTTATCAAGAGTGTGGCTATAAAGTTGCGCAAATTTCTCAACATCAATCGGTCTGGTTTTCAAATAAGCTAATGTATAAACCACCTGCTCATGGTATGACGCGCGCTCTGGAACTTCATGATTTACACCTAAAACCTGGTTGACATGAGTTAAGAATAAATCTTTGAGTGAGCTATCAATTGCAGCATCATGATACCAATGAACAAGGTGTCTTATTGCCAATTCTTTAGCATTTGGTATTGCATTAAATACGCCAGTCTTGGCAACAACATCAAGAACGGTACTCAGCAATTCTCTATCTTGATATTTCCCATTGCGTTTATGATGTTTCGCAATCTCTTCGTAAAGCGAATAAATTTTAGTTATAATTTTTATTTTGTCATTAGGTGCTACATCATTTCTTTGAAGCAAAGCTAACAAGTACACGAAAAATTGACGTTGTTCGCGTAAACTCGTTTTAGACTTAATAGTGAAATCAATATCAGTATAACAAGATAATATTTGTTTGATTATTTCTGATCTTTTCGCTGGGTTGTTCGTCGCCAAATGCAATCGGTGAAAACCAGCGATGATATTGGGTATACGATGTCCTTTTTTGGAATGATCTTCCTCAATATAACGATCAAATCTATCTAATTTAGCTTGCAAGTCGCTGCTTTCATTTATTCGCCCTAAAGATAATAAACTTCTCAGAGCACTTCGATAGCTGGATACTCTTTCAGTTTCAAGCTGGACATCTAAAATTCCGTGTTTATGGCCTGCACCGCGAAGATAAGAGCGTGCTAATTGTGCGCTAAAACGCGAGGGTGAAAAGGAAAAAATATAAAGCCATTTTTCTACTATGGGTTGAACATAATGTTGATCATCAAGTTGTCTGCCATGAGCATCAGATAAGCAGCGTCCTAATTCATCGATTAAATCGATTTCACTTTGAGAAGTTTCTAATCCAAGTGCATTTTGGTGTCTTGTGTCATTCCACCGACGAACAACGCGCGCAAGCTGTATCAACTTTTTTAATTTAATATTCTCTTCTTTAACTTCCCACTTAGCACCGTGTTGAAAATGGAGCTCACTCGCTTTAATCAAATAGCTAAGATATTGGTCTTGATTTTTTTCACATTCTTGATATTCGTCGTTGATCTCTTCCAAACAGTCTTGCTTCTCTTCCTCGATAGTATCAGGGGTCAAAATTGCCCTAAATTTTGCAATAAATTGAGTCAGATAAACCAAAGCGAGTTGCATATTTGCAGCAAAAGCATCTTGCCCTAAATCGGATAAAGCAAGTTTCTTTAGAAAAGTGACGTGTTGTAAATTTTTACTCTCACTTAAAGTCCACGCAGATTTGTTATCTTGATCAACTGAACTGACCCATGTGTTAAGGGCTGCAATTGATCCATCTAAAGTTTTAACGATACGACGATTTTCCATAAGACTCTCTCGCTTTATAGGTGAGTAATAACAAGGCAGTCTACGTAAATTAGCTTAAGGAAACCTTAAGTTGAATGCATTTGTTATGGTTTAGTGGGAATAAGTGAGTTGGGATCATCCGGCTGAACATTCAAAATCCGCAATGATCCCTCCATGATTTTCTCAAAGACAGGCCCGGACACATCACCCCCGAAGTATTTTTCTCCACGGGGATTATGAATGACAACGGCAACGACCAAGCGAGGCTGAGTCACCGGCGCAATACCGACAAAGGTAGAAACGTGTTGATGTTTTTCATAGCCGTGTATACCGACAATGCGAGCTGTACCCGTTTTACCAGCTACACGATAACCTGGAACACGAGCTGAGACACCAGTACCACCTTTTAATAACACTACTTCGAGTAATTGCAACACTTGATGCGCCAATTTGGCATCAATGACCCGTGTGCCAGTGGGTGGTTGATCGATACGAACTAAAGAAACAGGGAGCTTAATACCGCCGTCTGCAATAATTGCATAAGCATGCGCTAACTGTAGTGTGGTAACGGAAATACCATAACCGAATGATAGCGTGGCCAATGCGAACGGTGGCCACACTGCACGATTTACTAATTTTCCGGCTTGTTCACCTGGGAAACCGACACCGGTGACTTGACCAAAACCGACTGCGTGTAGCAATTGCCACAGATTGCCTGGCGGTAATGATAAAATAATTTTTGATATACCAACGTTACTGGAATATTGCAGAATCTGCGCGAGCGTAATTAATCCTTTGTTATGCTCATCTTGAACAATATTGTGACCCACCCGATACCAACCTGGGTTAGTATCAATTTGCGAATCTGCCGTGTATTTTCCACTGCTTAATCCCACTGCCGCGCTAAATGTTTTAACCGTCGAACCCGGTTCAAAAATATCCGTCACTGCGCGGTTACGAAAACTCTCTTTGCTTTGTTGAGAAATATTATTGGGATTAAATGATGGTTGATCAACCATCGCTAACACTTCGCCAGTTTTCGTATCTAAAACAACGACAGATCCTGATTCCGCATTATTTTCCTGCACGCCTCGCAGCAGTTCGCGATAGGCTAAATATTGAATACGCCGATTAATACTGAGCACCACATCATGACCGGCTTGTTGGCGTTGAAGCACTTCCACTTCAGAAATCGCGCGACCTTTTCGATCTTGCGTGACAATTTTTTTTCCCGCCGTGCCGGTGAGCCACTGATCATAAGCAAGCTCAAGACCCTCTTGACCTTTATCATCCACATTCGTAAAACCAACTACTTGTGCGGCGATTTCGCCTTCGGGATAAAAACGTTTGTAACTTTGTTGCAAATACACGCCTGGCATCGCCAATGCTTTTATACTTTGCGCTATTTCAGGTGAAAGATTACGTTTCAGATACACAAATTCACGCTGTTTCGTTTTACTTTGCAAAATTAATTTTTGGGTATTGCCAAATTGCAATGACAAAATTTTACTGAGCGCTCGAATTGAAGTTGCGTCAGCTGAAAATTCTTTTGGATTGATCCATACAGAGAAAACCGAAGTGCTAATTGCCAGCGGATAACCATTGCGATCAGTCATCATGCCACGAAATGCGGGTTCACTCACCACACGCAGTGCGCGTGCATCACCTTGCACTCGTAAAAAATGTCGTTGCACGACAGCAAGATCAATCAGACGAAGGACGAGACCTGCTACGATGAGCAAAATTAACAGGCTCAATAAATAAAAGCGCCACCGAATGTAGGAAATGTTATTTTGACTTTTCACTGCAACTAATAGGCCCGGGGTATCATAACAACAGATTTACTATCCGGGACTACCATCCCAAGTTGGCCTTCAGCTACATTCTGAATGCGCGCTTGAGTAATCCAGGTGCTTTTTTCTAGCAAAAGCTGACTCCATTGCACATGGAGTTGGCTGCGTTCAACAATCGCTTGTTGAATACCGGCGTTTAAGCTGCGCGATGCATTGGCAACATAAATCACGCCGAGTGCGGAAGTCAGTACACTCATAATTAAAACAAACACGGGAAACTGTGCGCGGCTTAAAAAAACTGAAACCACCCACCCGCGTGATAAAGCACCTTGATTGAGAAAACGTGCTGCTGCGTTCATGATAATTTCTCCCCTATTCGTAAAATAGCGCTCCTGGCTCGAGGATTCATTGCAATTTCTTTAGCACTGGCTTTAATAGAGCGACCAAGACGTTTTAAACGTGATTGGATGCTGCTATGTTTTACCGGTAAACCTGCTGGAAATTCATTACCACGCTCTTGTTGCTGCATAAATTGTTTAACCAATCTGTCTTCTAACGAGTGAAAACTGATAACTAACAAACGTCCTCCCACTGCTAACACTTCCAAACTTTGTTTCAAACCTAGCTCTAAATCTGATAATTCATGATTAATCGCAATGCGAATCGCTTGAAAACTTCGCGTTGCAGGATGCTTGCCTTTTTGCCATGCAGGATGTGCTTGCTTGATAATTTCTGCTAATTCATCTGTCGTGGTGATCGGCTTTGCAACGCGAGCAGCAACTATCGCACTAGCAATACGGCGAGAATAACGTTCTTCGCCGTATTCAAATAAGACGCGGGCTAATTCCGTTTCACTGACGTGGGCAATCCATTCTTGCGCGTTAACTCCCTTTGAATCATCCATGCGCATATCCAATTTGCCAGCCCGCATAAAACTAAAACCACGATTTGGATCATCTAATTGCGGCGATGAAACGCCTAAATCAAATAATATTCCGTCAATTTTTCCAGTTAAATTTTGTTCGGCAACAAACTTTTCCAAATCCGCAAAACTGCCATGTTGAATCATAAATCGCGGATCGGATGAAAAATGCTGACATGCGTAAGCAATTGCCTCAGGATCCTTGTCCATCGCCAGTAAGCGTCCCGTTGGACTGAGTTGATTTAAGATCGCTTCCGCATGTCCGCCACGCCCGAAAGTGGCATCGACATAGACACCATTCGGATTAATCGCGAGGTTATCCAGCACCTCAGCGAGTAACACTGATTGATGTTCGTTATATGTCTCTTTCATGCGACATGCCACCATAAATTTTCCCGTTATAACGATAATTTCTTCACTTCATCCGGCAGCAAGGAATCATCAATTATTGATTCTTCTGCCAGCCATTGGTCACGACGCATTTGCCACTGCGCGTCATCCCATAATTCCAATTTTTTACCTTGCCCCACTAACACGGCATGTTTACTTAAACCCGCATATTCGCGTAACAACGGCGGCAAAAGAATGCGGCCGTGACCATCTAACTCAGTCTCCGTAGCATGACCAATCAACAAACGTTGGATACGACGCGCAGCAGGATTGAAACTCGGAAGCTCGGCGAGTTTACTCTCAATTTCTTCCCATGCAACTAGTGGATAAAGCAGCAGACATTTTTCTTCGGTATCAATGGTCAATACAACGCAATTGCGGTTTTCATCTTGCAACCGCTCGCGGTAACGAGTAGGGACAACTATCCTACCCTTTGCGTCAATATTGATTCCATTCACGCCTCGAAACACGGTAGCTACCTCCACTTCGCATCTAAAAAGGGATTTCACACCCATAGCGAGAATATACCACAATTTCCCACAGTAAACCACTTTTTACCACTTTTTGGCTAAATTGAGGGTTAATTGGGTTGAGTTAAGGGTTTTTTCTAGATTTTGCAGAAAAGGAACTAATTTTTCAAAATAACAGGAAAATGGAATTGATAAAGAAAATTAAGGATGCTGTATATCAGATTGATTAAATGATAAAAAAGTGAGTTAGCCAATAAGCCGGGTTCTG
>Ga0207089_1138_pt1 | contig 7576 bp, 10 predicted proteins | sample Alteio_BWMinHeat_49_FD_153571 | JGI IMG/M metagenome (GOLD analysis project Ga0207089, IMG submission 153571) | Enriched cells from forest soil in Barre Woods Harvard Forest LTER site, Petersham, Massachusetts, United States -... | ecosystem: Environmental > Terrestrial > Soil > Temperate forest >...
TATGCGGTGGGGGGCATTACTGAACAAATATCCTACAAATGACAAGGTAAGACAGATGAACAAAATATTTCCGCACAATGGCAAATGGCATACCGTTTTTGAGGAAGACAAACAGGTATTTGTAGACGGAGTCCGTATATGGAAAAAAGACATGAATGCTTGGACATGACGTGCATCTGATCGAATTAAGTATAAAATCATATAAAGAATAGCCACTGCGCGAATTTTTTATACTGATACAAAGTCACATAATCAAGGAATAGTAAAATATTTGAAAAACGGGGTTGTAGTTTTTAAAACATGTGCTAGTCTGATCATTTTTTCATCGCTTTTGATCCCATCAATGAATCTCCAATCTGCAAGTGCCAATACGGATCATATTCAAACGGTGCCGCAATGGGTTAAACACAATGCAAGTTGGTGGGCAGTAGGAAAAATTTCAAATGACGATTTTATTAGTGGAATGCGTTGGCTAATAGAAAATAAAATTCTCCCAGTAACTGATATTATTGGTGAAACGAAAAGCAACCAAATCCCCGATTCAATAAAAAGGATTGCGTATTCATGGAGTCAAAATAAAATGTCTGATGCCGAGTTTCTTCTTGGAATTGAATATTTGATTAAAAATGGAATAATCGAATTAGATAGTCATTTCCTATCTAAAGTTACAAGAGAGAGGCTGCTTGAAGTTTCAGTAACAAATGATACAAAAAAACCAGTTGTCATAATTCCAGTCTTTACTGCAGCTGCATACGAGGAGCCAGGATTTTACGCATACTATCGAGGCCAGTGTAATGTGGATTGCCTGACTACAATAATAGATACTGAAGAACCGTTTGGTTATACTGCAAGTCAAAACGCAATCAATGTTTTACAGTCTCTTGGGTACGATACCATTACAGATATTGATGTGGATAAGAACCCGCATATTTTATCGCACTACGACAAAGTGATTGTACTGCACAATGAATATGTTACACAAAAAGAATTTGATGCGATTACAAATCATACTCATGTGATTTACCTTTACCCAAATTCATTGTATGCCAAAATTAGTGTAAATTACGATCAGCACACCATCACACTTATCCGCGGTCATCAATATCCTGAATCAAACATAACTAATGGATTTGGTTGGAAATTTGACAATTCTCAATTTGAATATAATACATTTTGTGATAATTGGAATTTTATTGAGGTAAAAAATGGAATCATGCTTAACTGTTACCCTGAAAATCATTTATCATATAACATACCGTTACTAAAAACCATAGAAGATTATTAGATATTTTTCCAACAAACTAATTGAAATTAAATTCTGTTTTCAAAAAAATATAAAAAGGCTGGTTTGTTAGTAACCAAGTTGGATGATTCAAAATCACTTCTAGGGGAAGCCTATGACCTCTGTCAGGAGGGTGAATATACTCTAGCTCTTGAATATTATGATCTTGTTCTCTTTAAGGATCCAAAAAATCTGATGGCCCTAATTGATAAAGGCGTTACACTACAAAATCTTGGAAAATACAGACAGGCAATAAAATGCTATGATAAGGTACTAGAAATAGATCCAAGAAACAAAACCACACTTGTCAACAAAGGATCAGCCTTGCATAGTATAAGGAAATATCATGATGCAATTGACTGTTATGATATGGCATTAGAGATTGATTCTAAATATGCCATGGCAATTGTATACAAGGGATTAGCCCTTGGAGAGCTTGGATTGCTAAAACAAGCAATAAAGTGCTTTAATGATGCATTAAGAATTGACAAAAAATACGATCTTGCGTTAAATAACAAGGCCATGGCACTGCAACTACTCAAAGCCAATGATAAACTAAAACCAAAGTTGCAAAAGCCCTAATCATATAGTGGATCATTTTGTAGTAAGATTAAACTAGATAAAACCAAATTTGGTTCACATGAAGTACTTTCTTGTTGTAATTTTACTAATTTCAATTCCAGCATGTTATGCAGCTTCAATTGCACCTGGAAGCACGGTCCCTTTTTTCATAAACGATAGTAATCTGGATACTGATCATAGGGCAGTTATGACCATATCTACTTCAGGCTTGGTGGATTTTACAATTAACGGAGTACCCATTTCAGGCCCTAGTACCATGACAGAAACCGGAGTTGACTCGGGGACCTTTCAGCTTTATCTTGATATACCATCTACAGTAAATGGCAAACCTGTCAAAGACGGTGATGTTATTGTAATGACATACCACGAGAAAGCAGATTATTCTGGCAATCCAACAGACATTACACAATCTGCCACAATATCTGTAATTCCTTCTGTACCTGTCTCTTCGCCTTCATCTCAAAATAGAGTTGGTATTGGGCAAACTTTTTTACTCCAACTTTATGCACCAAACTGGAATCTTGATTCTTATACACCAGATTCCATTCCTCTGAATCTTATAGAATTTCGAGATGGTGGTTTAGTTACAACTTTGGCAGATTCCGCATTTAGTATCCCAACAGGCGATGTGCGAGAGACAGGACCTAACACGAATCTTTTTACAGCACAAGTAAAAATTCCAAGGCAAGTTGATGGAGTTCCACTGGACATTGGATCTACAATAGAATTTAGCTTTACAGACCCAACTGAGGGATCTTCACCTTCAACATCACATATTTTTGTAACAATTGGCCATGAAAATTTGCAAAATACCATACCACCGACAATTTCTCAACCAAGTGTTGCAACTTTGGGTTCGATAAAAGATGCTGCAAAGCTGTGGTGTGGTCTACATGCTAGCAATGCCAGTTTTGTAAAAATACTCCAAATTCTATCTGACAATAACTATGTTACAGTCACAAAATCAAGCTCTTCTACACATGTTCCTTTGTGGTTTGAGAATACTTCTTGTTGGTGGTCTAATGGTCAAATATCCGACAATGACTTTCTTTCTGGGGCACAATTCTCACTTGACAAAGGATTTCTAAAAATATGATTAAAGGTTCTACACAAAGTTACACATGTCTTCATTTCAAACCTTAAATAGAAAATAAAATCAGCCAAATCAATAAATGAAATTTATTTTTGTAATCACACTTTCATTACTTGCACTTTTATTGCAAACCCAATTGGCAGATGCATCAAACATAGGATTTGACAAAAGAGCATACACATGGACAAGTCTAGTACATATCATGATTTACGCACCAGATTTTGACTCTGATCCAAACCTTGTAGATACAATAACTGTTTCTGTATCAACAAATGGCCATACCATATCTCCATACGAACTAGTAGAAACAGGAACAAACACGGGAATGTTTGCTGGCAATGTAACCCTTACAGGAGATCCACTTCTCAAAGGGACAGGAGGCGTAGATGGACAAGGTACAGAACCTAGCGGCATTCAAGGTGGACGCGGTCCAAATGACGGGTTCCTACCATCTGAAAACAGCGACGGTGTAACAGTTTCTTTTGCGTATAATAGAGATCAAACTATAACAGGCTCTGCTCTTATACAATGGAATGTTGGCCAGATAAAATGGCTTGAGCAAAACTATCAAACAAATGCACAAGGTGTATTACAAATAATAGATCCAGACATGAATCTTAATCCAAAAGCAATAGACAAATTTGAAACCAGTGTCTGGTCTGATTCTGATTCAGGTGGCACAAAAATTGCAATGTCAGAGACAGGAAAAGACACGGGAATTTTTCAAGGTACTGTATATTTTACTACTGATTCCCAGTCTTCAGGAGGAAGGCTACACGTAACAGAAGGCGACACAGTTACCGGTGAATATGTGGATAGGACACTTCCTTATCCGCATTCTCCATCTGGTGAGATGCATCTTACTACAACTACCACTGTTGGAAGACCCGTTGCATCACTTGAGCAGGTAAATTCAAGCAATCCAAGAATTGTGAATTCTTTTGGAAATATCATAACAGCAGCCAAGGTAAACCAACAGATACTAATTGAAGCTGATCTAAAAAACATGCAACAAAGAGATCAACCCTTTGCATATCTTGTGCAAGTTGAGGATGCTAATGGTGTCACACTATCTTTATCTTGGATAACAGGAGCACTTACTGGAAATCAATTTCTTAATCTGGCAGAATCTTGGGTACCTCTATCCTCTGGTAAGTATACTGCCCAAATCTTTGTTTGGCAGAGCTTGGCTGAACCAAATGCTCTGTCTCTACCTCTGTCAACTACCATAATGGTACAATAGTTAATACTGGACAGTGATATGGTAACAGTATGATTTCTAAAACGGGTCTTACTGCAAAAAATGTGACAGATGTCCAGACATTAAAGGTGTTATTACTAATTCACAAATGTTTTAGAAAATTAATTTGAGATTTTATCTTTGCATTTAAGTTCGGTCTTGCACTAATTGTAACGACTTTGTCGGTTATATTGATTCGTATGTCCATGAAAGTTGCAATATATCTGGTGGTCCTTTTGCTACCGTTTTTACGTTTAGTATCAAAAGGAATGAGCATCTGATCCTCTGCCATCTTTAGAATTTTTCTGTAACCGGTAGTTTGTGGCATGGAACATGTAAGCAAGATATCCGTGATAGTTCTAGGTGTATCTATAGCACACAAGAGAATTTTTCTGCAAACCGGGTCTCCATAATTTTTCATAATCAAATCTATGATGGATGGATCGGTTATCTCTAACCATCCGTCCTTGGATGTGATTTGATAATTTTTGGTTGCATAAACTTTGTGGTGTGTGTTAGCAAGTTTGCCGTAATCTGTACCATTGTATAAGAGCAGAGCCTGTTATAGTTTGATCTCTATTATACGCAAAAGAAATAGATACATGTACAAAAAGACAAAGTAATTTTTTTACTAACATGGATTATTTATTAAAAAATAATTTGTTATGTGAAGTGTATGTCATTTATGAACATTAATCGTTGAAATAAAATTTTAGAAACAAAAATTTAGGCACTAACAGTAATAGGTTTTGTTCCCAGTCTTCGTTTTTTGTGTTTGCCCAATCTGCAACTATTGCATATTGTTTTATCATGAGGGATCTTTCTCTCACTTAGTGCAACTAACAAAGCAAGAGCTTGATCCGATATTTCCTCAAACTCCTTTTTGCAACCGCAAAGGCATGTACAATCTCTCATTCTTAATATACAAATATTTTACAAATTAGATAAGTGCTAGTTTTCACATTCAATACATACAACATTATAGAATCGATCAAAACTTTGCTAATTGTGAATTTTACTGATCGAAATTTTAGATACTGTGTATGTAATAATACCGTCCATCCAACATAAAATATCCTATTGATGATCTATCTACAATTCAAGTATTTTGCTTAGTGCTACTGTTCATGATCTCATTCCTAATGATAGGAAAATATGATTCAATAATCTCGCCTATCATCAAAATTTCCTCAGAAGATGCTTCTCTATTATAGATCATTTTAAACGCGGTAAAGGAGCTGCCTAGAATTTGGCCTATTATACTGCCATAGATAAAATCCAAATCATGCTCAAACTTCCAATCATTTTTCAATTTTGGATATTCTTGTTTAAGGGTGGGAATAGTCATGATTATTTCGTGTATGTTATCTTCAATTTTGTGACGAAATTCTAAAGTCAGACCCACTACGATCAGTATCATTCTATACTAATCTTAATATGTATGTGATTTCGTAATTTCATCAATGGTAAAACTTCAACATATGGGATTACTTGCAATAGCGATTTCATCAATATTGGCATTGTCAATTACCTTGCCTGCTGCAACTGCTCTAATACAGAGAGACAACTTTGATGATAGCCATACAACTGCCAGATTCCTTGGCGGTCAGAAGATTTGTGGTGATCATTTGTGTAAACCTGGTCAGTATGATAAACAGCTGAAGCGATTGAATGATGCACAGCACTCAGTATCTATTAAATGCAGAGAAGCTTTGCAAAATAAAACAAAGTGCTAGATTATTAGTACTCTCCAAAATAGGTTTCATTTATTAATTTAACAAGCATACTAGTGAAACCTAGGCTTTCATTATTTTGCTGTCTATCAAATATTGTATGCTGGAATCAAAATCTTTGTCTGAGATTTTTCCCTCTGACCACCATATGGCATTTGTTTTAATCCATGATGGTATTTGTATGAAACTCGAGTCTTGTTGAGATTGTGAGATTTTTACCATTCCATATTTTGCTATGCCCTGAATTTCTGATGCAAACATTGCGTCATTAATAGAACCTTTTGACCATAATATTACGTCATTTTTAATCTGAGATTTTAGTACTGACTGTGTTTCGGATTTGTTTTTTGCATATGATGCAAACTTGTCAAGACCCGAACCCAGATTTGACAATATTGCTTGGTCTGGTATTGATGGGGCAAGCAGAGACAACATGCCAGAAGTTTGCAACACCATATCCATATTCACTATGGTTCCACCATCAGGCGTGCCGTCAAAACCCCATGTTTTTTGCAGTGTGGTGACGATTTTACTTCCTTTTAGATCTCCTGAGATGACTTGTACCACATAGCTTCCATCAGAGTTTCGTGTATACTTTGTCTGAACATCAAAAAAAATTCCATTTGAACCAACATTGAGTTTTGCAGTATCTGTTCCGGTTAATTCTACTGATTTGATATATTCTGGAAAAATCTGTGGATAACTCTGTATATTTGAGAGCGTCTCAAGTAATGCTTGGTTTTTCACATCTACTGTCTTTTTGAGGCTTAGATCTTTTTCAGCATATGCTGATTGTGAAATAATTAAAAAAGAAAATACAAATAAAATTAAGGTAAAATAAATTCCAAAGCCTTGTAGTGTTTTAGGCATGAGAGTAAACAGTTGACGGTACCTTGATGTAGTCGTCAGGCAACATTCCTTTTTCATTAAAGTTTTTTTGAATATTGGAATCTGCAAATCCATTTTGTATGTTCAAATTTGCGTTTACTTGAACCAATTCTGAATGTCTTATTGCTGCATATTTTGTAAATTCTTGTATTGCCTCTTGCCACGTGCCGCCGTTATCAAGAATTTTTTTCATTGCCGCATGTCCTGCATCGATTCTTTGCGATGTGAAATTAAACTCGCCCCAGAAAATATTCTGTATTTTGGTATTGTTTACTGTAGACACAAAGCTCCTAAAAGCAACTGTTGGGGTGTGTGGTAAATTATTAAGATCCATTAGCTGTTGTGCCTGCTTTTCCAGTTGTGCGGTAACTAGTCTTTGTTGGTCGATTAGTATTTTATTTGTCTCTGCATCCTTTTGATTTTTTTGTAATTCCGCAACCTGTTTTTTTCCATACTATCAATTATTGGTACTAGTGTAGTACTATCGACAAAAATTCTTTCTGCAAGATCTTTTTGTGAAAAACCATCTTCAATAGATAATGCGAGAATAATTTTCCATTGACCGCTTGAGAGACCATGCAGGTCCTTTAATTCAATATCCATTGCCCTCTCAAGTGATTTAGAGGATAGCTTAATTGCCATACCTAATGTGTTTTCAAAGTCTAGTTTTTTCATAATTGGTATACCATTGAATCTACTACAAATGATTGGTATACCAATAGTTATATACCTTTAAGCTAATTATCTTTCGATGGGTG